>ERZ773131.84-NODE-84-length-84885-cov-14.848497_pt1 | contig 84885 bp, 76 predicted proteins | sample MGYA00511082_ERZ773131 | MGnify/ENA primary metagenome ERZ773131 (study PRJEB29015, sample SAMEA2737813) | human gut metagenome | biome: human gut; feature: human-associated habitat; material: faeces | place: China | collected 2012 ... | reverse complement strand
GCTGGTGATTCATTTGTTGCACTCGCAGGAGTGGCACATACGATAAGAACCAAAGAGGGATGTCAGCCTGTTAAGGTGTTCTGGTTTCATAGTGCAAAGTAATTATTAGAGAGGGTTGTTTATGGATGAGAAAAAGTTTGAAACTCTTAGTGAACAACAACAGAAGAAATTTCTGTTCAAAGAGAATATAAGATTGAATGAATTAAGCCAGTCTCTTGAAGAGGACAGACAGCTTATTGATATACAGAAGGGTATGTTAAGAAGCCAGCAGAGAAAGAACCAGCTTATGAAGAAACAGCTTGAGAGCCAGCAGTCTTTATTTGATCAGAAGTGGACTATACTTGAAAAAGAGACAAGACAGCTTGCAATTGACAAGGAGAGGTTTAACAGAGAAAAGCTTATGTACAGGGATAAGGTGTATCGCGAAGCACGAAGAACTATGGCTGATGCAGAAAATGTCAAGATATTCTTTAAAGGTGTTAATGATACTGACTCTGTTAAGAAACGTTACAAAGATTTGTTGAAAATATATCATCCTGATAACACACACGGAGATAATAACATTGTGCTTGCAATTAATGAAGAATATGAAAGATTATTAAGATTTTATCTTGGGACATAGCGGTAAATGTATAGTAACGGTTATTATTATTAGGTTTATTATCCTTTATATTGTTGTTAGAATAATAGTAGTGTATAATACTTGCAAATGATTTATGTATAGGATAAGGAGAGAGAAGAATGTTTAAGATTAATGAGAATTATTTAAAGCTTCCAGGAAGTTATCTGTTTTCAACAATTGCCAAGAAGGTAAGTGCTTACAGTGCAGCTAACCCAGACAAGGAGATTATCCGCCTTGGTATCGGAGATGTTACACTTCCACTTGCACCAGTAGTTATTGATTCATTACATAATGCAGTTGATGAGATGGGTAAGGCAGAGACATTCCACGGATATGCCCCAGATCTTGGTTATGAGTTCTTAAGAAATGCTATTGTAGAGCACGACTATAAGAAGAGAGGTGCAGATATATCTGCTGATGAAATATTCGTAAGTGATGGAGCTAAGTCTGATTCAGGTAATATCGGAGACATCTTCTCGGTTGATAATAAGATTGCAGTATGTGACCCTGTATATCCGGTATATGTAGATACTAATGCTATGGCTGGCAGAACAGGTGATTATATTCCAGAACAGCAGAAGTGGAGTAATGTTATCTATATGCCTTGTACAGCAGAGACTAACTTTGCACCAGAACTTCCCAAGGAAACACCTGATATTATATATCTTTGTTTTCCTAATAACCCAACAGGTTCAACAATAACTAAAGATGAACTTCAAAGATGGGTTGACTATGCTAACAAGGTAGGTGCAGTTATTATATATGATGCAGCTTACGAAGCATATATTTCAGAAGAAAATGTACCACATACAATATATGAATGTGAAGGAGCAAGAACTTGTGCCATAGAACTTCGTTCATTCTCTAAGAATGCAGGATTTACAGGTACAAGACTTGGTTTCACAGTTATTCCTAAGGATTTAAAGAGTGGAGATGTTATGCTTCACAGCCTCTGGGCAAGAAGACATGGCACTAAGTTTAACGGTGCTCCATACATTATCCAGAGAGCAGGAGAGGCTGTATATACAGAAGAAGGACAGAAGCAGACAGGAGAACAGATTGCATATTATATGAATAATGCAAAGACTATTCTTGAAGGCTTAAAGTCAGCGGGTTATACAGTATCAGGTGGTGTTAATGCACCATATATCTGGTTAAAGACTCCTGATAAGATGACATCTTGGGAATTCTTTGATTATCTTTTAGAGAAAGCTAATGTAGTAGGTACACCAGGTTCAGGATTTGGACCAAGCGGTGAAGGATACTTCAGACTTACAGCATTTGGATCTTATGAGAATACTGTTAAGGCACTTGAGAGAATTAAGGCGTTATAATTTTTGTGAAGCTTATACAACTGTGGTGGTATGTATAGGTTTGGGTTATGTTTTGCTACGGACGGCAGGGGAGCGGCTTGCTGATGGCGGGGTGCGGTGCTGTGTAATAAGACAATTGGATATTCTAAGCTATTCTTAATGCAGGTGGTGAGGACGGACGCATACGCTCCTATTCGTCATCGTGGCTCAGTAGTCGCTTGGCAGGACATCGTGTCCTGCCATTGCTGTTTATTGTAAGAATAGCTTGGAATATTCGCCAATTGTCTTATAAAACACAGCACCACACCCCGTCATCAGCAAGCCCCTCCCCTGCCTGTATTGCGATAAAATGCAACAGCTGTACAGCCGTAGTTGTATAGAGCTTCATAATTTAGAGGAAAGCCAGAACTATATGTAAGAGTTATGCTGTTCCGATGATAAGTCAGCGTACATAATGATACAACCAGCAAAATGGTGAGCGAATACGCAATGCGATGAGCGAGGCGGGCGGGTGACACAGCTAAAGAGGATGATTTATAAAGACAACTGAGATATTCTTAGCCTTTCTTCCCCATAAACCAGCAATGGCAGGACACGGTGTCCTGCCAAGCGACTACTGAGCCACGATGGCGAATAGGAGCGTATGCGTCCGTCCTCACCACCTAAATAAGAAAGGCTTAGAATATCCAATTGTCTTCATACAATACCGTAGCTGTGTCACCCGTTCGTCCGCTCATCACAGCGTGTATTCACCCACCATTTTACGTCCGTCCGCCACCCAATAAAGGTAGAAATCAATCATCAAATGACACATTATTTATATTTGAAGCCCTCCTAATTAAGCCTCAAATCTATCAAACTTAGGCATAAGTGCAACCCCAAGTGCAGTAGGACCTGTATGGCACGAAGTAACAACACCGATACGTGTCTTGAATTCAACTCCTGACTCTAGAAGCTTAGTGCTTATAGCTTCCTCAACTTCTTTTCTGTATTCACTTGCTTCTTCAGGGTTAGTACAATATCCAACTGTTATATCATAATCATTGATATTAAGTCCTGACTCCTGAAAATGCTTGCATAATAATTCGATAACCTTTGCTTTAGCTTTCTTTCTTGTTCTAAAGAAACCGCCAACGCCTATTTCCCCACCCTTCATAATAATAATAGGGCGAAGATTTAACTTGCTTGTAATCATAGTAGCTGTCTTTACAAGACGTCCACCTTTAGTTAAGTAATCAAGAGATTCTGTTGTGAATATAATTCTTCCAAAAGGACGCATAGCTTCAAGCTTCTTAACTGTATCTTCATAAGAATATCCAGCATCTCTCATACACATAGCTTCATATACGAATAAAGACATAGAAGCTGAATTCTGTAAGGAATTGATAACGGTAATCTTAGCATCCGGATAATCTTCAATAATCATATCCCTTGCAGTGCAGGCTGAGTTGTATGAACCAGAGAAATATGTTGTTATACAACAGCATATAATAGGTACACCAGCCTCAACTGATGGCATAAATGCATCAACATAATCTTGAATAGAAGGAAGAGAAGATTTAGGAAATGCGTTCTCATCTGTCATTTTTCTATAGAATTCATCATAGCTGATTTCAAATTGCTCTTTATAATAAGTCTGTCCGTCAAATGTAGTATATAACGGAACTAATGTAACATTATGTTCTTCTGCGTACTCCTTAATCCAGTCACATGAAGTATCACTTATAAGTTTAAACATATGTGCCTCCAACATTCAAATATTTATTTATATATGATAACACATAGTATTCAAAACCACAAGACATAATGATAAAAATGTTTTCAGCTTGACTAAAAAATAATCAGTTATAATTGAATTAAAGTTGTAATTAAAGTGTTATAAAGTATGGTATGAAATAACAAAAAGTGATATACTATAAAATAAATTGATTTAATTAAAATTTTATAAAAACAATACGCTAATAAATAACATTTTATAAAATATCGGTAGATTAAGACATTAAGTAGAAATGGAGATTAATAAATGAAAGTTTTAGCTTTTTTAACAGATGGATTTGAAACTGTAGAAGCACTTGCAGTTATAGATATATTAAGAAGAGCGAATATAGGTGTCGACACTGTATCAATTACTGGTAATAAATCAGTAAAAAGTGCACAGAATATTATAGTTGAAGCTGATAAGCTTATTGAAGATATTAACTGTAACGATGAAGATGTATGCTTCCTCCCAGGAGGACCGGGACACAAGACATATTATGATTGTGACAAGCTTATTGATATGCTTAAGGTGCATAATGAAGCTGGTGGCAGAATTGCCGCAATATGTGCCGCACCAAGCGTACTTGGAAAGTTAGGCTTCCTTAAAGGAAAGAGAGCAACAGCTTTCCCGGGCTTTGAAGATATGTTAGAAGGGGCTGAGGTTGCACCTAAGACAGAGAGAGTTGTTACAGATGGTAATATAACAACTTCAAGAGGAATGGGAACTTCTGTTGATTTAGGACTTGAACTTGTTACTCTTATTAAGGGTAAAGAATTAGCCGATGAACTTGCTGTCAGTACACAGTATATTAATGATTAATTGTATCTGGGGGCAGTATGAGTGAGTATTTAGATTATGATGAAGCTGTCAGAGCCAATAGAGCAAGAAAGAAGAAGGCTATGGCAATGAAGAGAAAAAGACAGGCACAGATAAGACTTATCAAGAGAAATTTATTTGCAGCTATATTACTGTTAGTAATATCGGTTGTTGTCACCAAGTCAGTTAAAGCAATAAGTTCGCGTGCAGATGATAGTAATGCACAACAGCAGGCAGTGCTTACAGATAATGTTATAGAAGATAATAATATAACAGTTATACAGCAGGAACCGGTATTTAAGTGTGCCGCAAAGTCACCAGACTATAAGGAAATGCTTGATGGTGATATACAGTCACCTTATGTGGCACTTCTTGATGTTACCAATAACCAGCTTATAGCAGGCAAGCAGGCAGATACAAGAATATATCCAGCCTCTATGACAAAGGTAATGTCACTTATAATAGCAGTTGAGAATATACAGGATTTGAATAAAACGTACCGTTTTGGTTTTGAAGAGCTTAATAATCTGTATATACAGCAGGCATCAGTTGCAGGTTTTAGTGTTGATGAAGAAGTGACAGCCAATGATTTATTATATGGACTTGCACTTCCCTCAGGAGCAGATGCGGCATACGGAATAGCACAGATAACTGCTGGTTCAGAAGAAGAATTCGTTAAGCTTATGAATGAGAAATGCGAAGAAATGGGATTGAAGAATACACATTTCTGTAATCCGTCAGGACTTCACGATGTTAATCAGTATACAACGCCGGCAGAGATGGCGATGATTATGGAATATGCTATGAGTAATGAGGTGTGTGCAAAGGTTCTTGGAACATACCAGTATACAACTGCTTCTACACCACAGCACCCTGAGGGAATACATCTTACAAGCACAATGTTCTCAAGAATGGTCGGTAATGAAGTGCCGGGAGTAACCATTAAGGCAGGAAAGACGGGCTATACAGATGAAGCACATAACTGTCTTGTTAATTTTGCAGAAAAAGACGGAAAAGAATATGTAACAGTTATGGCTGCGGCAGGCAACCGCTGGTATGTAATATTTGATGGTTTTAAGATATATGAAAGATATCTTCCATAAATTGGTATAATAAACAGACGGTATAAGCACATAATAATACCAAGATAAGCAATGAAGCTTATCTAATAAAGAATATGTCTAAGGACATAAGGACGGAGGTTTATTATGGCTAGTTCAAATTCAAGTTCAACTTCATCAAAGACTAAGAAGAATGCACAGGATGCACTCGACAGATTTAAGATGGAAGTAGCATCAGAAATCGGTGTCAACTTAAAGGAAGGCTACAATGGTGACCTTACTTCCGCTGAGGCTGGTTCTGTAGGTGGTAATATGGTTAAGAAAATGATCAGAAAGCAGGAAGAACAGATGTCACAGGGTGGCAACTAGGTAAAAGCCATATATTAGATAAATCTAATAATGACATTTTTAAACTGCTGATACGCTTAACTAAACAGTATCAACCAATTTAATAATAAAAGCCGTCTTGCAGGCAGGAATTTGATAATACAGTAATTGTTATATGATAAATAACAATTGCTGGCTCAGTTAATCAATGAACTACTTGTAAGGCGGCTTTCTTAAATATATTAATATTAATCTAAAAATTTATCTACCCAGCATTTCCAGGAAAAATGCTTATGTGCGTAAGCTCTTGCATTATCGGACAATGAATTAATATTTTCCAGAACACAATCTTTATCGGATAATGAATTAATAATTTCTGGAACACAATTATCATAAGCTGTGTTATTTAGAATATCCATAATGATATCAGGCACAGCTTCGATATTTTCAAGAGAGTATGTGTATACACCTTCATTTTCACCAATATTCAGAACATCAGTTAAATAGGTGCTTGCGTCAGTCAATGAAAGACAGCCATTCATAAGTGCAAGTGGAATTCTGTCGTGCATACCGCCTTTAAACCAGGGCATCTGGTTTAAAGACAGACGTGCATTTGAATATATGGCTGGAAGCCTGTTATAAGTAACTTCCTTTCGTATATCAAGATACTTAGTGTACTCGGGAATTAAGATATCACATTTATCGGCAAAAGCATCCCAGCCGTGTCCGTATATAGTTATTGGAATTCTGTTTTTAATTATTGTGCTTATAATCTCCTCACGGATAATACATTGCAGATATACATCTATTAGGAAATTATTGTGAAGATATTGTATTGTTGAAGAAGAATTGTCTAATATATTAAGGCTTCTAAGATATTGGACGGCTTTCTCCTGCGTAAATGAAGGATTATTAAGAAGTGCATTAAGCAGATAATCATTATCTATATCCTTAATTAGTGTATTTTTAGTGCTATTATCGTTGATATCTTTATCGTTAATATTATTATTTTGAATATTTAAGCCACTTTTGTTATATAAAAGTGCAACCTTTACAGGGTCAGTGTAAGTGCTTGTAAATAGCAGTTTTACCGCACGTTTACTACATTTATGGTATGATAAAGTGTTGTAGCTGCTGTCTGAATTAGTATCAGCCATATTGTCCTGACAGTATTTTTTAGAAATATTACTGATGGAATATTCATCAGCACTTAACGGAATAACCTTTACTTCCCTGATATGTGGGAAACTTTCCCTGATTAGTTTTGCGTGAAATGTATCAAGGCATATTACATTGTAATTGTTAAGCTGCACTTTAAGAGCCTTATAGTGGTAGAGTGGGTGGTCAAGAATGTAATGCCATACAGGAATATCAAAATTATTAAGAATGTATCCATTGTTATATTTAATACAGGGAATAGTCGTATTAATATCAATTATGGCATCTAAATCTGCGTTAAAATAAGGCTTAAGCAACATATATGCTGTATCAGCTAATGTGCCGCTTAAACCTTTGGCTGGCTTTGGAATATTAAGATGTGTAACTTTAATACCAGCATTGATGAGTTCTTCTGATATACGCTGTTCAAAATATGATGTTGAGTTGTAGCATATATCTTTATAACTTAAGAATAGAATATGTCTGTATTTGCAATTATCCATATTAATCCTCATTATAATTATAAAAGTCTGTGCATTATAAAGTCATATATATCCTGGCTTGAGTCTTTCCATTTGTCACACATATCTTTAGCCTGGTCTTCTAAAGGTACTCCAAGGTTAAGCTCAATAAGTGTGCTGTCCCCTTCTTTAACCAGAAGATGTGCGATATAAGTTCCATTGGTAGTACGATAGTAGTCAGAAGTAGTTCCAACCTCGGATTTTAGTTCGTATTTGTTCCTTGCAAGATATGAATCAATATCTTCACGTATTGCAGGTGAAATCTTAGTATAGAAAAACGCTACAGTATCTTCGCCTTCCTGTGTGAGTTTGTACTGTGTACTGTTTCTGTAATTCATTTGCTGGATAAAGGAATCTTCAACTAATGAATTAATTGTTTCCTGAAATGTAAAATATGAAGTATATTCATTATCGAGCATAAAAGTTGATATCTGTACATTGGAAAGCGGAAAATTGACCTTGCTTAACATATACAAAATCATCAGCTTATAAAGCGTTGTCGAATCGGTATTCATACATAGTTCCGTCCTTGATAAATATTATTATCTTTGAAGTGTTTATTGAGTGAGTTCAATACAAGCTTCTTGTTAGAACTCCATAAAGGAGCTTTAAGTATTGATTTGGGACCATCGCCCGTTATTCTATGGACAACCATATCAGGTGGCAGATGAGTTATTATCTGTCCTGCAATATCCATATATTCTTCTAGTGAAAGCACATTAAAAAGACCTTTATCATAATCCTGGCAAAGGTCAGTACCTTGTAAAATATGTAAAAGCTGTATCTTAATTCCTGATGCACCACAGTGTGCGATGTAGTCAGCAGTATTTAACATATCAGTCATATTTTCATTGGGAAGCCCTGCTATCATATGGACAATTGGACGTATTCCAATAGAACGAAGAGTGCTTACACACTCATCAAATGTCTTAAGAGGATACCCACGCCTTATATAACGGGCAGTGTTCTCGTTGGTAGTCTGTAAGCCTAATTCAACCCATACAGGTTTTATTAAGGAAAGCTCAGCTAATAAATCAAGAACTTTATCATCTATGCAGTCAGGTCTTGTAGCTATAGATAAAATGTCTATGTCATCACGCCTGATAACCGGCATATAAAGATTACGCAGATAATCTATATCAGCATAAGTATTAGTAAAGGACTGGAAATAGGCGATAAAATGACCGCCATTATATTTGTTCTTTATTAATGCTTTGGCATTATCTATCTGTGTGTTAATATCCATATCGGATTTTCTGCCGCCTGCGAAGTCGCCTGAACCTCCGGCACTACAGAATATACATCCTTTTGTATCAATTAGCCCGTCACGGTTAGGGCAAGTCATTCCACCGTTCAGGGCTAATTTGTAAAGCTTATGGCCATATTCTTTTTGAAGAAATTCGTTAAGGGAATAGTAATATGGTAACATATATTACTTAATTAAGTCCATAACGGCTTTGGCAACAACATCGGTTACCTTAGGGTCAAATGCTTCTGGTAAAATATTAGTATCTGAAAGTTCTGAATCTGGAATAAGGTTAGCAATTGCTAAAGCTGCTGCAAGCTTCATTTCCTCAGTTATCTGTGTAGCACGTCCCTGTAATGCACCTTTGAATATACCAGGGAATGCGATGACATTATTAACCTGATTAGGAAAATCTGAACGGCCTGTACCGACAACTCTTGCACCAGCGGCTTTCGCAACATCTGGCATAATCTCTGGAACAGGGTTAGCCATAGCAAATATAATAGCATCCTTATTCATAGTCTTAACCATATCAGCAGTAACGATATTAGGAGCAGATACACCTACGAATACATCAGCACCGACTAAAGCATCAGCAAGTGAACCAGTCTTACCTTCAAGGTTAGTAACGTCCATCATAGATTTCTGCATCCAGTTAAGACCTTCACTATTCTTAGAAAGAATACCAGATTTGTCGCACATAGTAACATTTTTAAAGCCGTAGGTAAGAAGAAGCTTAGTAATAGCAACACCGGCAGAACCAGCACCATTTATTACAACCTTACATTCTTCCTTGGTCTTTCCTGTAACCTTTAAACCATTGATGATACCAGCTAATACAACGATAGCTGTTCCGTGCTGGTCATCGTGGAATACAGGAATATCAAGAAGCTCTTTTAATCGGCTTTCTATTTCAAAGCATCTTGGAGCCGATATATCTTCAAGATTAATGCCGCCAAATGCAGGTGCAATATTAACAACAGTCTTAATAATCTCCTCTGTATCCTGAGTATCAAGACAGATAGGAACTGCATTAACACCACCAAATGATTTGAATAACACAGCTTTACCCTCCATAACAGGCATAGCGGCGTGTGCACCGATATTTCCAAGACCAAGAACGGCACTTCCGTCAGATACAACAGCAATAGTGTTAGACTTTATTGTATATGTATAAGCGGCTTCTTTATCTTTGGCAATAACCTTACAAGGTTCTGCTACACCAGGAGTATATGCTAAAGCAAGGTCTTCCCTTGTTGTAATACTCATCTTAGGAGTTGTTTCAAATTTACCATTCCATTCTTTATGAAGCTGTAAAGCTTTTTCTGCATTAGTCATAAGATATATGTTCCTTTCATGAATAATATTATAGAATAATCATATAGACTATATAATAACACAAGCTGAAATTATCATCAATATAAGTCTTTTATTTTTGGGAAAAATAATGTATAATAAATTACGAAATCTAAGATACATATTCGTATCGTTTCCCAGATTAATTTGTTATATATAGTTATTTTACAATTGATATTAGATTTAATCATAGTGTATATCCGGTATTTATGAGTAATAGCATTTTTTATAATCAATAAATACTGGAATAAGTTAAGGAGGTTTAAATGCGTGAGAAATTAGAAACACTTTCAGTAAGCGTATTAAGGGATTTTGCAAAAGACAAGAAGATAAAGAACATATCTGCTATGAGAAAGAGTGAGCTTATTGATGCTATTATTGCAGCAGAGGAAAATGAGAGTACTGTGGGATATACTGATAATGAGGCAACTGTTAATACTGTTACTGAACGGACAGTTAATAATTCTGAAACAGCTAATACTAATAATGAAGCAATAAATAATACTAATAATAATGAAGCGGTGAATAATAATCACAGACAGCACCAGAACGAAAGATATGAGAAACGCCCATATCAGGAGCGTCAATATCAGGAACGTACATATCAGGAGCATACAGTTAATGAAGGTAAGGCTTCTTATGATGAAGCAAAAGAGCCAGAGATGGCGGATGGAATACTTGAAGTATTACAGGAAGGCTACGGATTTATAAGATGTGAGAATTTTCTTCCTGGCGAGAATGATGTGTATGTAGCACCATCACAGATAAGAAGATTTAACTTAAAGACAGGTGATATAATAAGAGGACCTAAGAAAGCCAAGACACAGGCTGAGAAGTTCTCCGCAATAATGTATGTTGAGTCTGTAAATGGACTTAATCCGGTTGTTGCACAGAGAAGAAAGGCGTTTGAAACGCTCACACCAATCTTTCCTAATGAAAGAATTCATCTTGAGAGGAATTCCAATACAATAGCGATGAGAATGGTTGATCTTATATCACCTATAGGCAAGGGGCAGCGTGGTATGATAGTATCACAGCCTAAGTCAGGTAAGACAACACTTCTTAAGCAGATTGCCAATGCGGTTACTAAGAACAACCCGGAAATGCACCTTATGATTCTTCTTATTGATGAAAGACCAGAGGAAGTTACAGATATTAAAGAGTCAATAACAGGTGATAACGTAGAGGTAATATATTCAACATTTGATGAACTTCCGGAAAGACATAAGAGAGTATCTGAGATGGTTATAGAAAGAGCTAAAAGACTTGTAGAACAGAAGCAGGACGTAATTATTCTTCTGGATAGTATTACAAGACTTGCAAGAGCCTATAATATGACAGTTCAGGCAAGTGGACGTACATTATCAGGTGGTCTTGACCCGGCGGCACTCCATATGCCTAAGAGATTTTTTGGTGCAGCACGTAATATGAGAGAAGGCGGAAGTCTTACAATACTTGCAACAGCACTTGTTGAAACAGGAAGTAAAATGGATGACGTAGTATTTGAGGAATTCAAGGGAACAGGTAATATGGAACTTGTACTTGACAGAAAGTTATCCGAGAAGAGAGTATTCCCGGCAATAGACATAGCCAAGTCGGGTACAAGAAGAGAAGACCTTCTTCTTGATAAGGAAGAACTTGAGGCAGTAGACATAATGAGGAAGGCCCTTAACAGCCTTAAGACAGATGAAGCTGCAGAAAGAATACTTGACCTGTTCACCAAGACAAGAAATAATGATGAATTCGTAAAGACAATCATCAAGAACCGTTATGTATAAAAATATTATATATAAAATATAAAAGCTGCGTTTGTTAATTCGTATTAATATATGGAATATATGGAAGTTAAAAAATTGGTAAGTTTTTTGTAAGTTTTTAAAATTAGTACTTGCATTACATATATGTGTATGATACAATAACAAAGCTGTTTATCAAAATGATAAAAAGAAATAAGGATAAATCATATAAAGATATTGTAAAGAGGTGAAAGTAATGAGAGAAGGAATACATCCAGCATACTATCAGGCAAAGGTTGTTTGTAACTGTGGTAACGAATTCGTAACAGGTTCTACAAAGGAAGAAATTCACGTAGAAATTTGCTCAAAGTGCCATCCATTCTATACAGGACAGCAGAAGGCTACATCAGCTCGTGGACGTATTGATAAGTTCAACAGAAAGTATGGTGTTAATAACTAGTTATGAACATAAAGTTGAGGTTGTCAAGACCTCAACTTTTTTTTGCGCGAGTAACGATGAGAATAGGAATATATAATGCTGTGAATCCTGCTTGCAGGAATTCACGGTATTATATATTTCTATTCGAGGAGCACCGCGACAGTGACAGAAGCTTTTGCTTCTGGAACGGCATCGTTACGAGTTAGCCACAACGTAAACCGATCACCTACCGCTATAACGGCCCAAAGCTCTATAGCGAAGCGCTTAGAGCTTGTCCGGAGCACATCCAACAAACAGGCACTCTACAGCAAAGCGCATAGAGCCCGTCCGACAGGTCAATGAACAGGTGCTCTACAGCGAAGCGCCTAGAGCCCGTCCGTATATCTAAGCCCGTCCGGTTTACACACATTGTCCGCTAACCTCACCAATATTCCATCAAACAAATTGGAGGTCCAAACTATGAAACCATCAGGTATAGGTGGTCAGGCAGTCATCGAGGGGATTATGATGCGCAATAAAGACAAATACTCTATTGCCGTAAGAAAGCCTGACAATGAAATCGAAGTTACCGTTAGAGAAAGTAAGGTTCTTACTGAAAAACATAAATGGATGAGTTACCCTGTAATAAGAGGTGTAGTAAGTTTCATAGACTCACTCATAACAGGAATATCAACAATCAACTATTCGGCATCATTTTATGATGATCCAGATGAGCAGAAGAAGACCAAGGCTGATGAAATCGGCAAATCAATATTCAAAGACAAGTTTGAATCAGTACTTATGGCACTTACAGTTATAGTGTCAGTATTTCTTGCAGTTGGTTTATTTATGCTTCTGCCATACTATGTATCAAGACTTGTTAAAGGATATGTTGCCTCAAAGACACTTCTTAACCTTATAGAAGGCCTAGTCAGAGTTGCAATATTCATACTATATCTTGTTCTTATATCATTGATGAAAGATATTAAAAGGACATTTATGTATCATGGTGCTGAACACAAATGTATCAATTGCATTGAGAATGGTGCAAGGCTTACAGTAGAAAATGTTATGAACAGTTCAAGATACCATAAAAGATGTGGAACAAGCTTTTTATTTATAGTAATGTTTATAAGTGTTGTATTCTTCATTTTCATAAGAGTTGATAATACAGCACTACAGATTGTTATAAGACTGCTTTTAGTTCCTGTAATTGCAGGCGTATCTTATGAATTTATAAGATGGGCAGGACGTAATGATAATGGGTTTACAGTTGCTTTAAGCAGACCGGGAATGTGGCTTCAGAAGCTTACAACAAGAGAACCTGATGAGGATATGGTAGAAGTTGCCATAAAGGCAGTTGAGGAAGTATTTGACTGGGAAGCATTTTTGAAGGAATATTATCAGACTTCACTTGATATGGAAGCTGATATTAAGGCGGCAGAAGCCAAGCTTGCCCTGACAGGTGAATTAATACATAAGCCTAAGAAGACAAGAAAGATTGATGCCAGGGAAGTTGCTATGGCAGAAACTTTGAAATCTGTTGAAAGTAAGTCACTTGCAGGTTCGGATAAAGCAAAGCCAGCAGATACCAATAAAACCGCTGATAAGCCAGACAATAAAACAGGTGAAACAGATAAGCATAATTGGGATAACAGCAATAATAATAAAGCTGTTAATGAAAATGCAGAGTCTGCTGATAAAGACAGTTATAATTCAGATACAGATACTGTGAAGACTGATACAACTGATACAGGCAATGTTGAAGCTGAGCCAGACACAGTAAATGTTGTTGATGACACAGACAATGGCAATTCAGATGAGGATAATGCTAAGTCAGACAGTGAGGCATTACAGGAAAATGCAGAGTCAGATGATAAAGCACAGGAAAGCACAGAAGCTGATAATGAAACGTCACAGGAAAATGCCGATGATGATTTACCTGAGGGCTTTGAGATAGAAGACCACTACGAAACTGTTGAAAAAATCAAGACAGAAACTGGAAGCAAATATGCTTTTACAACAGAAAACGTTCAGGAAGATATTGACGAGTCTGAGAATATGTCTGTTGAAGAAGTAGAAGCAGCTTTCGAGATAGAAGAGACAGAACAGGAAGAAGAAAATATCAGTGCTGACGAAGTGCCATTATTTAAGCAGAGAGATAGAGAATAAGGTAGATATATGCAGTTAGATAATGTTAAGACTTTAAGGGATGCTGTTAATTATGGAAAACAGTTTCTTGAGGATTTCGGTATAGAAAATGCCCAGTATGATGCAACCGAGCTGCTATTGCTTGTGATGGGCATTAGTAGAACACAATATCTTATTAATTCAATGGATAAGATAGATAGTGGAAAGCTTGCAGAATACGCAGAACTTATTAATAAAAGGGCAGAGCATATTCCTTTACAGCACATTACCGGAATTGTGAATTTCTATGGCAGGGAATATAAGGTTAATGCCAATGTGCTTATTCCAAGGCAGGATACAGAAATTCTTGTAGAAGAAGTTATGAAGCTGACTAACTCTGAAAGCCGTGTGCTTGATATGTGTACAGGTTCAGGCTGTATAATTATATCACTTGCTGCATCAGGGCATACTTCTGAAAATGGAGCTGTTGCCATAGATATATCAGATGATGCACTAAAAGTAGCTGACTATAATAAAAAGTATAATAATGCAGATTATATTAAGCTTATAAAGAGTGATATGTTTAGTTCTTCGGAATGTGAGCAATATAAAAATGAGGATAACAGATTTGATGTTATAGTATCTAATCCACCATATATACCTACTAAAGATATAGATGAATTACCAGAGGAAGTAAGGCTGCACGACCCTGTGCTTGCACTAGATGGTGATACGGACGGCCTTAAATTCTACAAGGCGATAACTAAACAGTCTGTAAATTATTTAAAAGAAAATGGATATTTATGTTATGAAATAGGTTATAATCAGGCAGAAGATGTCCGTAATATAATGGAACAGTGCGGCTATTCTGGCATTAAGGTTATAAAAGATCTTGCAGGACTTGACAGAGTTGTAATTGGCAGGCTTAATAATATTAATTAATACCGTTAAACGGAGAAATGGAGAAATACAGCAATGAGTATGTTTGACAGATTAGAAGATACATTACGCCGTTATGAAGATGTAACAGCGGAACTTGGCAATCCGGATATTGTAACTGATCAGGACAAGTTCAGAAAATATATGAAAGAACAGAGCAATCTTGCACCTATCGTTGAAGCTTACACAGAATATAAGGCAAGCAAGCAGAATATAGAGGACAGTCTTCAGATGATAAGTGAAGAAAGTGATGAGGAACTTTTAGAGATGGCAAGAGAAGAGCTTGCTGACTCTAAGAAGAAGGTTGAAGAATTAGAGAAGAAGCTTAAAATATTACTTCTTCCTAAAGATCCTAATGATGATAAAGATATCGTGGTTGAAATCAGAGCTGGTGCAGGTGGAGAAGAAGCAGCACTTTTTGCCGCAGAACTTTTCCGTATGTACTCACACTATGCAGATACTAAGGGCTGGAAGATAGAAGTGGTTAATGCTGATGAAACTGGTATCGGCGGTATGAAGGAAGTAGAATTTATGGTTAAGGGACAGGGTGCATACTCTGTTATGAAGTACGAAAGTGGTGTACACAGAGTACAGAGAGTTCCTGTAACAGAATCTAACGGAAGAATTCAGACTTCGACAGCTTCTGTAGCAGTTATGCCAGAGGCAGAGGAAGTTGATATCCAGATAGATGATAAGGATATCCGTATTGATGTTATGCGTGCCTCAGGTAATGGTGGACAGTGTGTCAACACAACTGACTCAGCAGTCCGTCTTACTCATTATCCTACAGGTATAGTTATCTACTCACAGACAGAAAAGTCACAGATACAGAACAAAGAAAAGGCTTTCGCACTCTTAAGGGCTAAGTTATATGACCTTGAAACACAGAAAGCACACGATGCAGAAGCAGATGCAAGAAGAAGCCAGATAGGTACTGGAGACAGAGCTGAGAAGATAAGAACTTACAACTTCCCACAGGGACGTGTAACAGACCATAGAATAGGTCTTACACTTTATAAGCTTGATAAGATTATGAATGGTGATATTCAGGAAATTATCGATGCCTGCATAGCAGCCGACCAGGCAAAGAAGTTAAGCCGCATGGAGGGTGAAGCCTAAAAGCCTTGATTTTATGGGGATTATAAAGAAATGTCCGGATATATGAATTAAATAAAATTATAATTAAAACGGTCTTTGACATATGTCATCGACCGTTTTTCTTTTGAGCATATAGTATAGATGCACTGTACACCCTTATTTTTTGGTTTGGATGCATGTATAGACCTATGGTTAACTTTAGTTAATTTTATCGTTTACATTCATATACAAATTTAAAAGTCCTGTAGTTAGTTGAGTTAGAGCTGATTTCTCTTTAAAATTTAAAAGGTCAAATAGTGTATCGATAGAGTTTATTTCATTAGATTGTTTTTCTACAGCGGAATATGTATGTTGTATTCCAGCATCTGTTAAATATTTTTTATAATCAGAACTATCAAAACGTAACGCTTGAGCTATATATTCCAGCCAATTGGTTCCTCTTTGTGAGGTTTGGGTATTGCGTTGTTTTATTTTTCGGTAAGTTCCTATTGTCAGTACTTTATCGGATTCAGGATTGCTTTTGTAAAATAAATCATAAACGATATCACACACTTCTTCATCAGTATAGCCTAGCTTTTGCTGATTATAATTAATAAGCTCTGATATGGCATATGGCTGGTATCCTTTTTCTGTAAATGAACTATTGTGATTTGCTAGACATCGAAATGTATTAATTATAATGGATTTATAGTCATAAGGTAATAGATTATATAATTTTAAATAATCTTCCTTTGATATTTCAGTGTTCATTTATTTTATCCTCCTAAACAAGTGATTATTATATAAACAATTTTATCATTATTTTTTCATATACAAAATAATATTCCCATTTTCCCACCAAAAAATATAAATATAAAAAATAGTAGGACAAATTTTGTTTTCAGTTGTCTTACGACATATGGATGTTGTTTTGATAGTATAAAGATACAAATTAAGCAATGTTTTTAAGGAGGAATGTTACATGACAAATGAGAGCAAGGACATTAAGTTTGTTGGAATTTCGGTGAAGGATGGACAAGCACCAGCTATAAAATTTAAGGTGTTCGATTGTATTAATGATAAGACGATTGAATTATCTATTCCAAGAACAGAATTGTTACCTAGAAATGTAGAAAATTTAATAGCGTGTAATAATGGAATATGTGAAGAACCAGAAGAAATTTGCAATTTTTTACTTAAAAGTTACAATTCATGTTTAAAAACAAGACAATTTCATATAGAAAGATATCATACACAGGTGGGATGGAAAGAGATTGATGGTAAGCCTATATATTTGGGTCAGAATGTTATAAGTGATAATGAAACATTGCAATCGGAATATTCTGGAAAGCTGGATTTGAAGCCGAGTGGAGATATCAAAGAAGTGATTGATATGTTAAATTGTGAAATCATTGTAACTCAGGAGTGGAGTAAGTTAGAAGCTATCCTTTGTGCTGCAGTTGGGTCTTTGATACTATCTTATGCGAATCATTTTTGGGATTCAGACTTAAATAATGTAATATTGCATTTGTTTGGGGGAAGTTCAAATGGTAAATCGACGGCATTGACGTTGTTTGCAAGTGTTGCAACAAATCCACAAAAAAAGAAAGGTTATTGGAATACATATACTTCTACTGAAGGTTCTTTGATTAAAAAAATTGGTAATAATGAAGGATTACCAGTTGTAATTGATGAAATTTCAGGAGTTACTAAGAAACAGTTGGATAGTTTTGTATATTCGATTGGAAATGGAGAGGAAAAGGATAGATTAAAGCCAGGCGGAAATGGATTGCAGGAGTCGGCAGTCTTTCAGACGGTTGTCTTATCAAGTGGTGAACTTTCATTGCTGAAAAAGTGTACACAAAATGAAGGATTGCGTGCAAGATGCTTTGAGTTTGCCAATGAACAGTGGACTTATTCAAAGTCTCAAGCGGTGCATATTAAATCATGTTTGAGCAAAAATTATGGTTTGATAGCTCCGATGATTGCAAGAGAATTAATCCATAATTCAAATCAGTGGAGAAAGCGTCTAGAATTTTATAGGGAAAGAGTAGAGCAGGAAATTGAAAAGCGGAATATTACATGCTCAATTAAAGATAGAGTGGGGGAATATGTGGCACTTTTCACTTTGGCTGGTGAGGTAATCAATGTAACATTAAATGTTTCATTGGATATTGATAAAGTTTATGAATTTTTCTTTACAAATATTGTAGTGGCAAATGATGAGGAGGCTAATATGGGAAAGAATGCATACTATACTATTATGAAATATGTTTCAGAACATAGAGATTTATTTGCAGATGCAGGTTTTTATGGTGGAACTCGTTCACAATTTAATACATTTGATTTGGATGCAGATAAAGATGGTTTTATATATTGGTGTAGAAATCATATTGTGGATGATAAAGTTTATAATAATATTGTTGTTTTTAGGTCTGGTAGAATTGAAAGTGTATTATCAGAAGCTGGATTTTCTGAAACGAAAGTGGTTCTGTATAAATTAAGACAAAGTAAGCTTATAAAAACTAAGGATGCAAATAGAAACACTTATCCATATGTTATAAATGGCACAGAGGTTAATTGTGTGGCTGTATATATTGAGGATAAGGGAACTGAGGTACAAGATATCGGAGATGAAACTGAATAATAGATTAAAGAGGGCAGTCATTTGACTGTCCTTTTTCAGTACTATAATAGACACTCAAATAAAAAACGCATAGGTCTCATAATTTAAGACAGCTTCTGGCAGCATAAGATTTTTTTACATTTAATATCCAACTCAAGTTGGAATATAACAAATGTCAGTAGAATGACTGCTATATAGGATGAAAAATCAAGATAGGATAATCCTAGAAAGATTCTATTTTGGTGTAACAGATGATTCGCATATAGCCAGTCATCTCCAGCAGTAACAAGCAAATTTTATTAGGAGGACAACAATATGTTAGTAGAAGCAAAGGTGCAGGGAGTGGTAATTGCATTAGGTGTCAAGACAACTAATGTAGTAAAGCAGTTAACTGAGGGCGATGCAGTTGCTGTTTATGAAGGAATGAGAGATGCAGAAAATGACGCTCAGGTTATGGAGAGATATGAAAAAGCAATTGAAGCCTGCAGGATTTGGCTTCGAGCTGTCGCAGGTATACAGGTCATTGCTAATCAGAGCGATGATATCTGTGTAGAGGCAGAATTGCTGATGCCAGATAGACTGGTAGAAGTAGCGGTTTACTCGGCACAGTATCCATTTGGCGGAGGCTGTAATGGAGATTTGGTTGAAAAACTGCATACACCTATCGGTAATTTTGGATATCAGGTGTATCGAGCAATACTGGATACACCAATCAATCCAGTAAAAGAATTGTATAAGTTTTTTAAAGATTTAATTCATCAGATACATAATATTTTAGCTATGCCACTTCATTTAGATGGTATGGATGATTTACTTAATAAGTATGTTGTAGCAGATGAAGGCATTACTGATGTACTTGGGGTAGCAAGATATGATTCACTTTGGTATAACATTGAAGATTTCTTAAAAGATAAATAATCAGAGAGGCTGATATAAATGCAGGTATTAAAAAGATGGAGATTTCATTTAACAGATAATGGAGATTTTATTCTAACTGGTGTAGGCAGATATAATAATCAAATAAGAGTACTAATAAGGTATGAGAACATTCAATATGCAAAGATGGATACATCATATCTTCAAATAAATCTTAAGAATAAAGTAACAGGATATATACTTTATTTTAAGGAGGCAGATATGTCTAAGGCTATCGCACCGATGCGAGCAGTTAAGCGACAGCCGAAGCAATTCACCATCGATGCAGTTTACTGCATGATGGCAGAGGTATCGATGTATCTGTGTGGATTTGTTGATGAGGTAAACAAAGATTATTTGAGAAATACAAAGTCATTGAGTGTATTTTTTAATAATTCCTCTGATGATGGGGTAGAATTTAATCTTGATATTGCAGTCGAGATACTGCTCAAGACTGGTGCAAAAGAGAAAATCAGACCTCTTGATAAATTAATATAGATGTGGAAGGGACTTGTTTCTGTGTGGCAAGTCCTTTTCTTATGACCATAGCCAACACAGAAAACTTTAAGGTTGTTGTAGTGGAATGAATATTTCTTGTATATGTCCAGTATAGAAATCATTTTTAAATTACCAACTTTTGAGTGACTGGTGTTTTTATGTGCAGGTGTCGCATATAGGTACTTTTGAGGAGAATATGAAATATGTGATTGTCTTTGTATTTTTCTGTAGTTTTCAGGGTGAGAAATTATTTCCAAAAGCTCATGGGGTAGCTATAAAAATAGGTTGTATTTATCCTATAATATGAGTATAATATAAGTGAAAGTGAGGTGCATATTATGACAGTAGATACAAATACAATGATTTCTATAACAGAAGCAAATCAGAATTTTTCAAAGGTTGCTAGAGTCGTTGATGAACATGGTACAGCAGTTATCCTTAAGAACAATGTACCAAGATATCTTGTAATTGATTTTAGCAAAGCGGAGCAGGAAAAAATAGCATCTACAGATGATGTATTTGCTATATCGGAGCGTCTTATCGAGCAGAATATGGAGGCTTACGAGGTGCTTGCCAAATGATAAGATTGAGCAAAGAGCAGGTTATTTTGCTTCATAAGCGACTGATTGAAGCCACTGGCGGTGGAGATGGTATTCGTGATGGTGGAATGTTGGATTCAGCACTGGCTAATCCATTTCAGTCATTTGGAGACGAAGAATTATATCCAAGTGTACAGGCAAAAGCATCACAGCTTTGTTTTGGAATTGTAAAGAACCATCCTATGGTCGATGGTAACAAACGATTAGGCACTCATGTTATGCTGGTATTTTTGGCATTAAATGGTTATGAGCTTTCATATACACAGAAAGAACTAAGTGATACAATCCTAGATTTGGCATCTGGCAAAATAGGTGCGGAGGATATATTGCAATGGATTATAAGCCATCAAAAGTAATGTATGAGATTATTATGTGCAGTTAAGAAATGAATAATGTATGTAAAGTTAAAAAGCAGAGTTATCTTCGGGTGGCTCTGTTTTTTTTGCACTTTTTTTCAGATGGGCAAATAACGGCATAGATAATATAATTTTTTAAGAAAGATTTCAAGACAGTATTTACAGAAATTAAGACGAGAGCTAACATAACACAAACCTATGATTGGGTTCAAAAATTATGCAATTGGAGGATTTTCTATGTTACTAAACACTATAACTGCAAAGCACCCCAATTCTTTTGTTCTTCTTATACCGAAATCAAGAGATGATAAAAACTATGTCAGGGACTGGGAGGTTTTGAGCACTTCAAAAAAGTATAATGGTATTTTGAAGGTTGCAGAATATTACAGGTCAGAGGGTATGAGTAACGCTGTGATATTGTCTACAAGTGATAATTTAGTAGTTAAACCAAATGAGGTAGCAAAGTTTTTTAGAGTGTATTATGGTTTGCTGACTATAGCAGGGGTAGTAATCCACTTAGGAGGTGGCAAGTAGATGGCACTTGTTGATACACGCAGGAATAAGTATTTTGATATGGCAAAAAAGCGATGGAGAGAGCAAGGATTTGATGCAGGTATTGAAGATATTCTTGAGAAGTATAGAGCAGCTATGTGTAGGCAGATAGCATCAAATAAGGTCAATGTATTAACTACGTTTCTGATGAATTTATATGATTGTAACAATATACAACTTCAGAAAGATATTACGAAGTTAATTATTATTCAGCCATTTATTGATGATTTCCCACCTGATGAAAAGCGTAAACTACTAAGGATATTATGGTCTGTTATTCAGTCAATGTATGAGGATGATTGGTCTGAAGTACTGAATGAAATCAATTTACTTGCTGAGTGGGACAGGAGAAATAAGGATGAGGATTACCCAATAAGATAATCTTTTCAGGGGTAGTAAAAAATCACTTGACTTTCATTCGTTTTAGAGTGATTAATAACACCAACAAAAAAACTAGGCTTTGTGAAAGGAGCGAATTATTATGATGAAAATATTAAGTCCAAAGGGAGCATTATTAAGTGTAACTAAGGTAGAACCACTTGTTGAAAAGAGAGTATCATTCAATGGTTCACAATTAAGATTATGTCAGGTAGCTAAGGATAATTACCAGTTAGTCACAGGGGTATACTTAACTGTAAGTTCAGTAGATACACCTTTTATGCCTGCAAATATTATTGTTGGAAATCTTAAGCCAGCAGTAGTTAATGACATTATGAATAAGTTATTAGTTGAGGGTAACTATGATTTTAGTCAGCTTAGTTATCAAAAGAGTGTGCCATTTGTAGATAAGTATAAGTATGATGAGGGTAAGAGTTTGCCTTATTACACAGAGGGTATGTTAATAGGTGGAGGTTTCCCAGTAAATGATGTGTTTTCAAACTATTCAGGGGTAGCTGGTGTATTTCCAGATGACTCAGGGGTAGATGATGACCTTGAGGATATTAGTGGTATGTCAGATGAAATTCTTAGAGCAAATATTTATGAACTTGATGATACTACTATGCCTGAGCTGGTGGCTATGAGCCGAGAGGAGTTAGAAAATAAGTACAGAAGCATTCAGGCAGGTGAGTGTTAATGAATAGGAGCAGTTTACCAGTAGGCTTATCCACGCTTAAAAAATGGAAAGATGAAAAAGATACATTGCACTTCGACATTGCTTATCAAAGACATCAAGGTATGTGGGGCTTACCACAAAAATCTATGTTAGTTTGGAGCATTTTAGCTGACAGTTACATTCCGCCTATTGTATTAACTAAATCTGAAGAGGATAAAGTTGATGAAAAAGGTAAGAGTATGTCTGTATATTCTGTGTTAGATGGATTACAAAGATTATCAAATTTATTTGATTTTCTTGATGATAAGTTTCAGTTACATGGTAGTACACCAGATGTAGATATTGATGGTGACACTTACACAATAAGAGGTAGCTTTTTTTCTGAGCTACCTCAGGAATTAAAAAATCTTATAAATTCTTATAAGTTTAGTATTCAGGTAGTTGCAAATGCTACTGAAGAAGAGTTGACGATGTTGTTTACAAATATAAATTCAGGCAAAGAGTTATCTGTTATTCAGAAAGCAAAGCCTATATTAGGGGTAGAGCTATGTGAGTACTTTGCTAAGATTACATCTTCTATATTCTTTAGTCAGGGATTAAATCTTACAGCTAGTCAGGCATTAAGGGAAGAAGACCTTGCTATTGCATTACAGTCACTTATTCTTATGAATGAGGAATACGATGATTGGAAGTCTGTGTCTGTTGCTGAATGTTTCAAATATGCTGAATATCTTAGGGGTAGCATGACAAGTCAGATGAAACAGGACTTCAAAGATGTTATTGATTATATGAATGTATTTAGTACAAAGACTAAGTATCTTCGTAAAAATAATGTAGCTGTTATTATTAAACTTGCTGAACAAATGCTATTAGAGGGTATTGAGGCAGAGGCTTATAAATCTTTTCTTAATGAGTTTTTTAGTACTGATAATGAGAAATACAAGGAACATTCAGGTTCAGGTAATGTGAAGAGAGTAAACGTTGAAGCACGATATGATATTTTACTTAGCGAGTGTTATAAGTATTTTAAGTTAGGTGATATTGAAAACTCTAAGGTAGATGATAATACTTGTAGTTCTGATGAAGACACGCCAGTATCTGATGATAAAGATATAAATACTAATGGAGATGGAGGTTGTGAAAGTGGAGCAGGACAAGATACAGGCATATCTGCTTAGGGTTGACAGGCTTTCAGGGGTAGTATACAAAGGCTATCTTGCCAATGTAGATAATTCTTTGGAAGCAGAGCAAGCCTATGTAAACTATAATGAGCCACATGGACTTATTGCAGTAGTCAGTATTACAGATGAAATAGATGTTATCTGTAACGATGAGGGTAAACTCAAAAATCTTCCGATTAATAGATTTTTGATAAGTGATGATGGTGTTGTTCTTGATATGTTAGTTGGAAATATCATGTGTGTAAGACATAACAGTGAGGGCGAATTCACATCAATAAAAGAAGATGATATTCCTATTATTGAGAGTCGGCTAATACCTTTGATTCCAGATAAAATGATAGATTACAAGGAGACAAAGTAATATATGTCATGTTCAATCAATAAGAAAGAGGTTTATTCTGCGAGGTATCCTAAAGGAACTATTATTGAATTGACTGAACCTATAGATGACCCTTATAGTCTTAAGCCTATTGGTAGTCGTTTTAAGGTTGAAAGTGTTGATGATGCTTATCAATTGCAGGGGTACTGGCTACCACCTCATTCAGGTAGTATTGCAGTTATAATTGAAAAAGACAAGTTTAAAATAGTTTCATAATTGGCAAGCGACTGTTATTTCTAAGATGATAAGAAGAGCAGTCGCTTTAATTATGCAATCTATTCAGGGGTAGTTGTATTAGGCTTATTGTATTCTATGAGTGTTGAAATATCTACATCGAGGTAGTTACAAAGTTTGCAGATTAAATTGGTATCCATTCTTTGAAACTCATCTCGACAGTATCTGTTGAAGTTACTACGTGGAATATCCAGGTCTTTGCAGATTTTGTTCTTAGATATACCTTTATCTGCAAGAATTTCGTTTATGCGTAAGTGTAAAGTACCGTAATTGTACATAAATATCTCCTTTACTTTTTTACACATATTGTATATAATAAGTTCTGATGCAATAACTCACTATTTAGTCAGTCACTATATAATGAGTGCATATAAATATTTTAAATCATATATACGAAAGCGAGGATTTTTATGAAAAAGAAAAAGTTTGCAGTCACAGCAGCAGCCTTGGCAATGGCAGCCGTAACTGTATTTTCAGTTGGACAAAATTATGTATACGCAGATACCAGTGCGGATATTGCTGCTCAGGCAGAAGTATCTTCAGAGTCAGTGGTATTACCTGTATCTGTTTCAAGTGAAGCATGGGCATACAAATATGGTTCAAAAACAGTTGGAACGTGGAAAGCATTGAATATCAAGGTGAATGATACAATGTATCCACTGTCAAAGAATGGAGCAGTTAGCATAACATTCAATAATGGTGATGAAATCAAGATATATGCAGGTGACTCATACGAATTATGGGAAGGAACTATTAGTATAAGCGGCGGCGAAGTCAAAGTGAAAAGTCAGAATAATAAGTATAGTGGATATACAGGAACGACTTCCTGGGGCTGCAATCTTGTATATTCAGATGGAACATTGACTTTAAGTAAGACAAAAGATAGAAGTGTTGGTGGTGGTACATCTATTAGTAAGACGAATGTATCTTATAAGTATGATTTAACTGCTAAGGAACAGGACGGAACTCCTATAGAGGGGGTTAGTATTGTGCAGGGAGTAACACCATTTGAAAATAATTATACGTTAAGTAAGTATTTTAGTTCTGGCTATATACAGAAAGATCATATAAAATGGGGAAATGGCAATTCATTTGATGTGAGTTATAATATAAGTAGTGGATTTTGTTTTGAATCAGTTTGTGTTACTAATAAAAACGGATACACCAATATGTATGTTCCAAAAGAATCTATAAGTGAAGATTATAAAGATGATTCTTATCCAGATATTTATGTAGGAGGTGTTGCAGAAGCTACATTTCTAGATAATACCAGACGTGCTTATGTAAGTAATGGTCTTGTTGATGTAACGGTTGACAATGAAGAAATGACTAATATAGCCGCTCTCGGTTTAAAAGCAACATTTGGTACTATTTCAACAAAGATAACACGTGATGAAATACTTGGCGACTATTATTATGCCAGTAAAGAACCTAAAGTAAATTCTGACACTATTACTCTCAAGGATACAGCAGGAAATGATATAGCAGTAGTGACAATGGGAATAAAGGAAACTGCTGAAACACATCTTATAGGTGGTAAGGAGGGTAAGTCTTACAAAGCTACAGGAATGGAACCTACTGTAGATATTAAAATGGCTGATGGTGTAACTGACTGGACAGTTTCAGTTACGGAAGATGATAATAATACTTTACATATCAATGCTGTTAAGAGCAACACAGCAGTTTCTTCTGATAGTTACACAGTTAATTTAGGTGCCGCACAGACAATTTCTGCTGATACATTTGCAGCAATCTTAGCTGAAAATGCTACAAAAGACGTTGTTATCAAGTCAGGCAATGATGTAACATTTACATTTGCAAAGGGAACTATGGCAAATGTAGCTGGCAAGACAGAATATGATTTCTCAACATCAATCAACAGTATTTATGCAGATACAATGCCAGCATATGTAACTAAAGATAACTTTATATCACAGATTAATTATAATTACTCAGGCAAGTTACCAGCAACAGCTAATATCCGTTTCTATGCAGGAACACAATATGCAGGACAGACACTTTATTATTCACTTATGAATGCTGACAATACATTTGCAGAGGTTCAGGCAGTAGTAGTAGATGCTGATGGTTATATGACTGTAAAGCAAGACCATTGTTCAAGCTATGTTGTAACAAAGACAGAGCCAAAGTTACCAAGCAACGATGATACAAAGACTGATGACGGAAATATCTCTAACAATGGCGGTTCATCTGATAATGGAAATACTTCTAACAATGATGGTTCATCTAATAATGGAAATGCTTCTGCATCAGATAAGAATGCATCATCTACAAATACTTCAGCTACATCACCAAAGACTGGTGATATGACACCAATCGCAATATATGTTGTGATGGCAGTTGCGGTAATTGGAGTAATCGTATTTGTAAAAAGACGAAAAACAGCATAATTGAGTATCAATATTATGAGCATAGTCAGACCAGTGATTCTTCGGAATTGCTGGTCTTTTTGCATTTCATGAAGTATGTATGATTGCTCTGAACTGTTGGTTGTGGCTTGGCTTTGGCATCTGCCCACACAGGCTTTGTACTGGCATGCTGGTCACTTCCTCGTCTATGGATGTACGCTCGCTACAAATGGCACACGCAGGCTCACAGGGGCAAGCGTTTATGACTGGTTTTGAAAGCTTGGAAGGTCTCGCAAAATAAAGGGGAGATACCTAGCAGTGCTGTTTTTTTATGCGTTTTAATATGAAATAAATTTGTTTTAATTTCTGCTTATGGGTGTTTGGAGTTAATAATCTTTGAACAGAGCCATTCTAATCATGAGCAGATATACTCTTATATGAAATCATCTGTACCATACTGGTTACAGTTATTCTGAAAATGTCTTAATCAGAACTGCCATGATTTAATATGTACTGATTATGTGCTAAGTGATTCTATCATGAAATAATACACTCTGCTTTTATAATGAGCTGGTCTTTGTTGTGTTCTGTCGGGCTGGTGATTGTTCTTGATAATAGCTTTTGTTTTAATCTGTTCTTCTATAAGCAATATGAATTATTATTACAATCGCAAATCAACAAATCCTTTTAGTAATTTCCCAAATTCCCAAGAAAATTGAATGATGTATAAATGCATAGCTGTGAAAATATATCAGTCATATAAAAACAAGAGACTGCTATGCAGAGATAAAAATAGTTGTATCAGTGTATAAATCAATATTATCTATAAGCCAGTTTTGTATTCCTTATCTACTTTATCTAATAGCAAATCCTAAAGTATCCATAAGATTTTGAAATATTGACACAAGAGTGATTGGTGTCCTTGCTTGTGAAAATGAAACTGATTGAAAAAAGTGATGGATGTTTCGCAAATTGTAACACTTTACGGCAAATTTGAAACGCTGAACCTTGCTTTTGGGGACTTTTTCTTATCGTCTGGAAATTGGAATTGTTACAAAAGTGATTGGTGTGTTTCTACTTATTTATATATTGTATGTTTTAATTTCTTTTTTGCTGGAGCAAGAACAGCCGATTCCTTGAAAATCATACATAACCACCAAATGGTTTGCAGACTTTTTGGCAGATATAGACACTTCAATGGCTTTCCAACAAGAGTTATAGTACCCACAACCGTTCGGAAAGGTCTTAAAAAGTTCATTTGTTTGTATTTGCCTTATTTAGCCGATTTTATGGCTCAATGCCAAATACTCCGATGAGGCTTTTAAAAGTGGCACACAGCTCAAATTATGCGTTGGCATTTTGAACAGGTGGTTATATCGGTCTGAACTGGTGTAGGTACTGCGTTCATAAAACCATGCATTTACGCACTATCAAATATGGTGGCAGAAATCGGTTCAGAAAAGTGTGTCTTTGCATATACGGAGGTTCACGCAGTTACAGGGACTTTTACGAACGAAAACAAACATTTAGTGGAAGGAGTCTTGTTATTATGGAATTTGGTTATGCACGAGTCAGCACTACGCATCAGAATACTGACAGGCAGATTGAAGCTCTGCTTGAGTATGGCATTCCAGAGAGAAATATCATTGTAGACAAGCAGTCTGGCAAGGATTTTAATCGGCTGGGGTATCTTGCTTTGAAGAATACAATGCTTCGAACTGGCGATACTTTGGTTATTAAGGAACTGGACAGACTGGGAAGAAATAAACAGATGATAAAAGAAGAACTGGAGTGGTTCAAAGCTCATGATATTCGTGTGAAAATATTGAATGTGCCAACATCTCTCATGGAGTGCGAAGGTCAGGACTGGATACTTGAAATGGTGTCAAATATTTTGATAGAGGTTATGGCATCTATTGCAGAAGAGGAGAGATCTAAAAACCATCAACGCCAGTCTGAAGGAATACAGGCAGCTAAAAATAAAGGTGTGAAGTTTGGTAGACCTGCTGTTAGAAAACCAGAAAATTATGAGGCTGTCATGCAAAAGGTTGCTATAGGAGAGATGAAAGCAGTCGATGCAATGCGTGAGATGGGAATTAAGAAAACTACGTTTTATAAGTTGAAAAAACTATATCCGATGGAGGTAAGTGCATGAGTGTTGAGGAGGCTATCAGAAAATATGTAGATGAAAATGAGGGCTACGAAATTTATGAAAACTATTCAGGTCGAGGAATGTTTGGTCGTAAGTGCTTGGGTGTAGTTGTAAAGCAAGGATATTCATTCATGGATTTTCTAATGAAGCTCACAAAGTATATGGATGACAATAATGTTGATGATGTAGATTTTAAGCTGGAGGGAACTACATACGATAATCTTGGACTGGATACTGTAGTTTACTTTCCAAATATAGGGGGTGATTGTGTATGACTAAGTTAGCAAAATGGCATGTTGAAGAAATTTTAGAAAATTTTGTGTTGGGAGGTTTTCCTGTAAAGGATGATGATAGGTTCTTAGCTTGCTCATCTATTCTTACATCTATGATTGATACTGTTGAGGTTGATGAGCCTAACAAGGCTTTTATTTTCCATACAATGTCTGACAGTGAATACCTTTGTTCATTCGAGGATATAAGGATTAGTGCGAGATTTGCTGAATTTTCTAAAGATAATCTGGAGCGTATGAATGTTTCACGAGCTGTTGTAGATGAAGCAATAAATTTAGCTCACGAAAAAGAAAGTTCTCTTGTAGCTAGGTTAGAAAAAGAACTTTGTAGTGGAGATTTGTATCTTGAACTAGGTGCTGGAGGTATTATTAGTGTTCATTTTAAATATTTGGATGGAGTTCATCGCATAAGTAGCAGAGAGCATTTAGGTATGTTTGTGAATTCATATTTATATTGTTTATCGGGTGTAGTTGATTTTAGGCATTATGCATTTTGCGGAGGTCAGGTAAACACATACCATATGAGCGATTCAATCAAAAGATTGATTGTAAATAATATAGGTAGCAAGCCTGTGACCATAGATAAAAAGGTGTATGAGTCTGGCACAACTATTACTTGTGTAACTGAAGAAAATCATCCAGAAGGCTTGGTAAGTCCTGATGCATTCAATGGAAAGAGCTGGATGACTGATTTTGTAAAGGAAGGTAATTCTGATGTTTAATGTTATTCTATACTATTCAGGTCAGTATGGTGTATTTAACGATAATACATACAAGGTATGTGAAGATGTATATTCCATATTTGAAATGCTGACTGCAAAATATGAATATTCTTTTCGTGACGAGGCATCTATAACTTTTCTTAAGAATAGAAGTTGTAGTTTCATAAAAGGTGACAGATATGCGATTCGTGAGAAAAATGATAGGGTTTTTCCTATCACATATATTAATAGGTGTGAGAAGGAAGGGCTTGTTTTGATTAGCAACTCTCAACGAGGAATATATACGCATACGGAGCATCTTGACACTTTGGTTATAGAAGCTTTAAAGAAATTAAACATTGATAGCATGCTCGCAGTATGTGTCGATGAGGATAATGTCGATGGTATTTTATTTGCACTTGGGAATTTTAAGCCAGTTAACTTTGACTATGGCAAAGACTTATTTGCGTTCTGTCGTAAATTTGAATATGACTGGAAACGTGACCTGCCAGTTATAGCTAATTGGATTGGCTACAAGTATGATAAATATATTCTCTTACGAGCTACTCACAATGGTATGAGGCAGGTATTATATGCAATAAGAAGATATTAGCTTCGACAGCATTGTATGATAGAGAATTTTTTAGCAGGAGACTGGCTGTTATGCTGATTGATTTTATGCAAGATGACTCAGTAAAGCTATCAAAAATCAATTCAGTCAAAAATCCTGATTTAAGGCTTATATTGGATGAGTTGCCATCTATTGCTGATGATGTAAAAAAGACTTATTTCTTAGTAATAGATGTTGATGAGACCATCCGCAGTGAAAGAGATATTGTTGAAAACTGTGCTTTTGGTGGGTGGATTAATAAAGAGTATGTAGAGCTGTTTGATACAATCAATGCATTACAGCTTTTTAAAGCCTTGATTCCAGATATTTTGCGAAGGGAGATAATTTTATGTGGTTGAGTTACCATGTTCCTTGTTTCTACCAAAACAGGGGTAGTATATGTGCCTGTTTCAACAAAGATTTTAAAGCAGAGCTTTTAAAAGGCTTAGAAAAAGAGGGAGTTACCTATATTAAGCTGGAAACAATCAAAGTAAAAATGGGTGATGATTTTGTTGATGAGGAGATTTTAAGTTTTTATACAGATGATAAAAATAAACATGAAAAACTACAGGCTTTCCTTGATATTTTTGATGCTGCAGTTAATAAGTATGAGTCAGATTTAAAGCAGGAATGTTATTTCTTTGAGTTTGATGGTTGTATGTTATATGTGCATTGCTCAGATGGAACTACAAGAAAACGTAGTCGCATTACACCAATAATTAGAAAAATTGAAGAAGTATGGAGAGAGCATCCAGATCTGCGTTTGGGACAGCTTTTGATTGATTGTGTAGGTCACAAGGATTTATTTAACTTGGAAGATGACGAGTTGATGGAGGCACTGGAAAGGTTTGGTGATAATCTATGAAAAATGCTATGTAGATTCTAGGTGTTGTAGTTTTTGTGGTGGTATCTAATTGTACAATTAAATTAAGAGACTTGTATTGAAGGCATTTTTGCAGAAGTATTTGTATTATTACATTTCTGTAAAGATGTCTTTTTTATTATAGGATTCCGTTCCTTTACATGATTTGACTAAACGGCATGTCAGAGTTAACATCACGACACCCTTTTGGAGGTACTTATGCCATTGCCTATGGCTGATATTGTTGCATTACTAAGCCTTGTATTTAGCTGGGGGATGAACAGTATCTTATGAAAGGGAGGTACTGTAATTATGGATGGTACTAATAGTGTAACAATGTCTGTAGATACAGATATCCTTGTTAAGCTCTTTTTGAAAATGCTTAACAATGAAAATCTAATTAACAACAAGACATATTTAGCAGCAGAGGCTGAGGTGAAGAAAGGAGAGAAGACATATGTCAATTAGAAGTAAATTTAATGAAGATGAGATAAGGAAACTCGATAAGGAAAAATATATGAATAATTCATCCTTTGATGATATTATGCAATATTCTGATAAGGTCTTTGATGTTGCAGCATTGATTAGAGAGTCAACTGATTCTGAAGAACAGAAGAGAGCATTTGCTGTACAAAAAGATATGGTACTTGATTTAATTGAGAAAAGAGATAATTTTCGATTAGATAATAATAATGTTTTTGAGGAATTGGGAAAGTCAGGATTAAGGGCTTCGGGTAGACCAGCATTTCAATTGATGCGCCATAGGGCAAGCCAACACAAGTTTGATATACTTATTGTAGATGCAGTAAGCAGACTTGCCAGAAATATCAGAGAGTTGTTTGATGTGGTTTATGATTTTCAGGAACTTGGGATTGGTATAATTATTTTGAAGGAGAGATATTGGACTTTTAATATGACGCATACGGATATTGTGCGACTTGCAATTGATGGTGGAATTGCACAAGCTGAATCAATGAATACAGGACGTAGAGTTGAAAATCATATGTTGGATTTGGCTAAGAAAGGTCAACTTCTTGGTGGTGATATGTATGGATATCGCCTTAAGAAAGCTGTTGATGATATGGGAAATACTATGCCTAATAAGAATTCTCTTGTTCAAGAACCAGTAGAAGCTTATGTCGTTAAGACAATATTTGATTTGTACACTTCTGATGATAAAGATATCGTAAAGACATCAAGTTCAATCTGTAAGTATCTGATTGAAAATAATATGAGAACATATAAGGGGGACTTGAGATGGACGCCATCAAAAGTAATCAGAATTCTGGCAAATACCAAATACATGGGGTATCAGTTGCCAGAAAAGAGTAAAGTGACTGATACTGTGAGAAAGAAAAAGGTATTGACTCATATAGAACCTGTTAAGGATGTGTTAGATGCCAATGGAAATTTAATTGAAAAAGGAAATTTGGTTAGGATTTCTTGCGAGCCTATTGTACCAGAAGAAACATGGTGGAAGGCTTATGATAGAAGAATGAGTCGTTCATCTAAAGGTTCGGAGAACATAAAAGGACGCAAAAGCGGTTTGAGGGTATCTGCTGATGCTCTTGGACGCAAGGCATATTGTAGCTGTGGATATTGTCTTAGCAGACAGTATACACATACAGCTACAGAGACAAAATCTGCAACGTATCGTTATAAGTGTAGGTGGCAGGTTGACCATGCAAGCAAGTACACAATTGAAGCAGCATTAAAGGAGAATAATGTTGTATGTGATAATCATGCAGTTAGCGATGTAAAGCTGTGGTTATGTGAAAAGCAAGTATTTTCATATGTATTTAAGAACGGCAAGTCGGCTGTTCTTCAAGCATTGGAAATTATAGAACATTGCAAACAGGAAGAAGAGGTTTTGGAAGATGGAACTTCATTGCAGACATTGGAGTCTAGGAGAAATGAATTGAAGAAAAAGCGTAAGAAACTATTGGAATTGTCATTGGAAGATGATTACGATATGAACGATTATAAAGAGCTGAAAGCAGAAATTGATGATGAGATTGCAACTGTTGAGGATTCGATTGCTCATTTTGAGATTGAGAAAGCAAAGCAGCAGAAGAAAGTATTTAATATTGAAGATATTAGACAGAGATTAAATACAATTATTAATCTACGAGACTATAAGGTAAGTGATGAAGTTATAGATATGTTTGTGGAGCGTATCATTTATCGTGGAGTTGTTGATGGTAATGATGAGTTTGTCTGGGTGATGAATTTATCGGGAGAGTGTACAGATACATCCGCTAAGTATAAGATTCGAGGTTACGATAAAGATTATGCGGATTCTCTTAAGAGTGATAAGAATTTTAATATTGTTGCTCGTATGTTGATTCCAATGGAAGAGTGTAAACGTTTTTGTCAGGAAGAGGCAGGCAGACGATTTAAGAAGAAGTATTGGAATCCTATTACAATCAAGATTGCTATTCAATAAGGTGTTTTCTGATAAAGGGCTGAGCACGATGCTTGGCTCTTTTTTGTATGATATGGGAAAATCAACTTAAATTTTTTTAAGTCTTGTGATATAATAAAACAGTTAGGAGAAATAAGATGAAGTTTGAAAAGGAATTTGCCCAATTATTATTTAGAAATGCAGTTATATTCATTGACTCTGCAATAGGTTATATTAACAAGGGATTGGATAACTATGTAAATATGCTACAGGCTATTGTGAATTTACAGTTTGCTATGGAATTAGCATTGAAATCTTCAGTTGTATCCTGCTGTGGGATAAGAACAATTTTGGTAAGTAAACAGAGTTGCCTATCAGATTCAGAAATAGAAGAATTATATGTTACTAATAAATTGAAAATACGAGAATATGATGAAATTAAAAATTTCACAAAGGGAAGAGAGCGTCTGTATAACTTTGAGCGTAAGGAATATCAATATATGGAGATGTTTCAGAAATACAGGAACTGTGTATTGCATTCGTCCTATATTTTTAATGAGCAAGAAAGACAAAGTGTTGAAAAGGATGTTATATATGCATTAATACATATTTTGGGAATTTTGATGAGCGAGGAAACAGGAATAGAGAATAGAAAATTCATGCAGGAATATTTAAACGATAGTCAATATGCTATATTATTACAAAACCCAATTTATAATCATGAGTTATATAATTTCTTGAAGAAAGAATATGAAGATTTATATACATGTCCATACTGCTCGACCAGAACAATGACAATTGATTATAAATGTGCAAGATGTTTTAATACATTTTCAGATAGGCATTTTTTTCAATATGTTACCTGTGGATATTGTGGAGAAGATATGGTAATATGCGATGCTGCAAATATAGAGTACAACAATAATTATATAAGAGGACTTTGTTTAAATTGTGATAATGACACAACTGTCTATAAATGCCCTAAGTGTGGACAATTTATAAATGCGGAATTATTTGATAAAACAAAATGTCATGAGGGATTTTGCTCTGTTTTTGAGTGATTTAGCATTAGAGAAGAAGTTGTAAAAGTGGAACATTGAAAAAAGGCATTTGGGGAAGTTACTTTTGGAGGAAGGAAAATAATTTTAGATTATAGTCAATATAATAAATATAATGGTGAAGATGGAATTGTTAATTTTGAATATGTAAATAATACGTTAGACAAATTAAAAGAGATAAAGGGGATTTGTCCATTTTGTAAAGAAAAAATAGAGAATAGGATTTATTATAAACAAAACAATAAAATTACTTGGTGTTCGGCGGTAGAGTATGAAACTGTTGTGCAATGTACAAGATGTGGATGGTGGGAACATTCATATACTTTTTCGAGTGATGATATAGATGAAGGGTTAAGGGCAACATCAACAGAATTAACGCAAGCAATTTTGAGGTCTTACGATATTGCTTCTAAGAATGTTCCGATTGAAATTTTAAATAGATATATAGCCCAAAATCCTGAAAAAATATATGGAATTAATGATAAAAAAATGGAGGAGTTAGTTGCAAGTGTATTTAAGGATTTTATGGATTGTGAGATAAAATTGGTAGGAAAGTCACATGATGGTGGAAAAGACTTAATATTACTAAATGGAGAAAATCAAACCTTTGTTCAAGTGAAGAGAAGAACGCAAGCTAATAAAGTAGAAGGTGTGTCTTGTATAAGAGATTTAATAGGAGCATCTATCATTGGAGATGCGAAAGCATGTGTTTTTGTAACAACAGCAAATCATTTCTCTAAGCCTGCACAGGATGCAGCAAAAAAGGTAGTAGAGGAAAATATATTAGATAGTTTTGAATTAATTGACTATCAAAGATTTGTTGATATGTTGAATTTACAAAGGGAAAGTTATCCGAAAGAGTGGGAGGGTTTATTAAGAATAAAGGACAATGAAAATATTATTTGAGTAAATTTGGCTGGAGTTTACAGTTTAGTTTGTGTTGGTTAAGGATGCGAAAATGATATATTTATTGCTATGGATATGATACAATAGAATAGAGCAACAATCTTGTAGAATGTAAATAGTTTGTGTAAATAAATTACAGGCATATGATTATAAAAGCATAATGTCGGAGTGGAGAGATAATGTCAGAAAGAGCGTATAGTGAAGAACTGAATGAAGAAATGAGTGCTTTTAAAGCACATAAATATTCGCTGGAAGGTAAATTAAAAAGTGCTAAGGCATTTCATTGTCATGACCCATATTGTGGAATAAAATTAACATGTTCGAATTGGGCAGTAAAAGATGCTAAACGTATATATTTTACACCATCAAATAGAGATGATTTACATTCTATTGCGTGTTCTACAGTTTCGGGTGATGAGGAAAAACGTCAGGTTGAAGTTGAAACAGAGCAAGGAAAGCGTACAATTAGTAAAAATGGAATCATTGCAATGAGAAAGGCAACTAATAAATCCAAGACTAACCATAGTAATGAGCATGGTGTTGAAGATGTTGATGTTGTAACAGGTGAGCGAAGAAATAATGTAACTAAGGATAAAAAGGGTACTGAAAGTAGAAATGTGTCATCAATAAAAACATACATAAATTTTTATTATGATGATGACGTTGATAATAATGTATGTAATATTAGAGTAGATGGAGAATTAATTAGTCTGAATACTTTGTTTGTTGATGCAAAGGAAGAAATACCAGTAGGTGTAAATCGTATTTTATTTGGTAATGCAATAGTTACAACGCCAGTATTTAATGATAAATTAGTAGCATTTGAATTTGTTGATGCAGATAAACCAATTGTGTACACAAATAAAGAAATGCTTTTAACTAGAATTAATTCAAAAGTATTGAATCAATATTTAGATAAAGGTGTAGAGTGTCAGTTCTTTTTTAGAGGTAGTATAGGGCAGGATGGAAAATTTGTAAGTTTTAATGGAAAAAATTATTGTGATTTATACATTATGGAATAGCAAACATATAAGTAGATGGAGGTTGATAATGAACTTTTTAGACATATTTAAGAAAAATACTACAGTTGATTCAACAGGAATTTTATCTGAGCCAGGCGATAAACTTGAGGCTAGAGTTACAAATTCTAATAGAAAAGTTGTTAAAATACAGAAAGATAATGGGAATTCAAAGTATAGTGCAACTCAGTACCCGAATGGTACAGTTGTGGAAACGAAAGTGACTAAAAGAAAGTAATTCAATATATTAGAGGTTTGCAATGTATTCTGTATAGGTAAAGAATATTAATGTAGTGTATTTTCTTTATAATACATATTGAAATTGGACAAAATTATGGTATAATTAATCCATGGTTAGGAGGTGTTACTTATGCCACAAATTATTCCAATTAAAGATTTAAAGAATACATCAGAGATTTCTGATATGTGTCACAGAGCAGAAGAACCTATCTATATTACTAAAAATGGTTATGGAGATATGGTTATTATGAGTATGGAGATTTATGAGTCTGCCATGAAACAGCTTGCTATGTATAGGGATATTGAAATTTCTGAAAAGCAGATTGAAGCAGGTCAGGTAAAAGATGCCAGAACAGCACTCAGGGAAACGAGGGCAAAGTATGGATTATAAATTAGTTATTTCAAAGCATGCAGATGAATTACTTGATAATTTAGTATATTACTTGTTATATCGGCTGAAAAGTGAGCAGGCTGCGAGACATCTGTTAGATGGTATTGATGGTATTTATGATAGGCTGGAAACAAATCCTTTTCAATTTCCACTCAGCAGAGATGCTTATTTGGCGAATAAAGGCTACCACGAAGCAGTTGTTCCACAGATGGACTACATTGTCATTTTTGATGTAAGGGAAGATACTGTAAATGTTGTTGGTGTTTTTCATCAGTTGGAAAACTATCAAAGTAAGTTATAAAGGGATAATGTAATATAGTTGAAAACATCAAGCTACTTTTCACAATACGAAGTTTTATTGGTTAAATGGTAGGTGACTGACAGATTTTGTATTGATTGTACTGGTCGGGGTAGCAATGGATGCTTTTGCTTCGTGGCTGTTTTGGTAGAGGTATATGCTTCGAGCCTATTAGGGGCATAGAGGCAACTGTTCCGAGCCTATATATTTGGAGGTCTTTGTTCCGCACAGCCGACCAGGCGGCTAAGCTTGCTAATATGGGTGAGGAATAAATATATAATAACTAGTTGTAATATATGCAGTAATTGCAGTTGTGGCTATGCGTGTAATCGTATTTGTAAAAAGACGTAAGACAGCTTAATTGAAACACATCTATTAATACATCTGATATGGGGCTGTCGCTTTAACGATTGAAAATCGTTGAGGAGAAGCCTCTTTTTCTTAATAAAACCACACCAAGGTATGCCGGATTAGCAGTCAATTCACTGATTGTAGCAGAAGCAGTGACTAGTACAACGGAGGTGCATTCGGGTCATAAAACGGCTTGCAAACCAAGTGGAAAGATGGTATTCTTTTCATTGGCAGTGGAAAGGTTGATCCTGTATGATTGTTTGGTGTTGCAACTTAACAATACTACTTTTAGGACTTGCTTTCCACAGCTTTTTGCTATAGAAAATCGTTATGCCACAGCATTTGCAGCTGGCCATCGCGCAGCGATTTTGTTCAATGCGAATTTTCTTCGAGTGGAAGAAGGGCGATAAGCCATACTATTCTGTCAATAACGACAAGAATAATGCGCTGTACGAGCAGTACAGAGAGCTGGCGGACAAGGAAGATAAGGTGATTTTCGGAGGGTGTCTTGGCGGATATAAGTATTACGATATGGATAAGGTTGTCAAAGCAGCGCTTGAGATGTGTGAGAGTGAGCTGGGGGTAGAAGCTATAGTGATAGTCGATGGACATATATACATAAAAATTTGTAAAAGAAGAGGAAAACATAATGAAACATGTATTTGTAATTGGTTCAAAGGGGATACCTGCACAATATGGTGGGTTTGAGACATTTGTTGAGAAATTGACAGAAGGACAACAGTGTGCAGAAATAAAATATCATGTTGCTTGTCTTGCGGATAATAATAACGAGTTTGAACATAATGGAGCACATTGTTTTAATGTGAAGGTTCCTAATATCGGACCAGCAAAAGCTGTGTATTATGATATGAAAGCGTTCGAGTATTGTAATAGATATATTAAGAGAAAACAGATAGATGATGCAGTAGTATATGTGTTGGCATGTAGAATCGGACCATTTATTAATTATTACAAGAAACAATTGATTAAGTTAGGAGGAACTTTATATATAAATCCGGATGGGCATGAGTGGAAAAGAGCTAAATGGAATTGGTTAATAAGAAAGTATTGGAAATTGTCTGAAAAACTCATGGTAAAACATGCAGATTTACTGATTTGTGACTCTAGGAATATAGAAAAATATATACAGGATGATTATAAAAAGTATAATCCCAAAACAACGTATATTGCATATGGTGCAGATGTGTGTAAATCACGTCTGCAGGACAACTCAAAGGAGTGGTTGGATTGGTGTGAGAAACATCATGTGAATGCAAAAGAGTATTATTTGGTAGTAGGACGTTTTGTTCCAGAGAATAATTATGAAACGATGATTCGTGAATTTATGAAGTCACGAACAAAAAAGGATTTTGTTTTAGTTACGAATGTCGAAAATAATAAGTTTTATGATGTGCTAAAACAAAAGACAGGCTTTGACAAAGATAATCGAATTAAGTTCGTTGGGACAGTGTATGACCAACAACTTCTTAAAAAAATCAGAGAAGAAGCTTATGCATATTTTCATGGGCATGAAGTTGGTGGAACTAATCCAAGTTTACTTGAAGCACTTGCATCTACAGATGTAAATTTACTTGTAGATGTTAGCTTTAACAGAGAAGTGGCAGAAGATAGTGCAATGTATTGGAGCAAAGATGATGGGGAATTGTGTAAGCTTATAGATAAAAGCGATAATATGTTGGATGATTACAGAGCTTTTTTGGCACAGAAGTCAACTGAAAGAATCACAGATGAGTTTAGTTGGACGAAAATAATAAGTGATTATGAGAAAATTTTGAGAGTGTAAAGGGTTAATAATGAAAGTATTATTATTAGATCAAATAGCAAAGGTGAATTACAAATATTCATATTCTCTAGCACAGGCTTTATCGGATAGTGGAACAGATATTGAAATGGCTATTGATTTAAAGCAAGAAGATGAAGGGGTGTCTGTTAAAAGATATAGACTGTTCAATACAGATGAAAAGAATGTTGGGAAAATCAAAAAAATGATTAATTATATTAGTTCATACAGAAAAATAGGGAAAATTATAAAAGCTGATGGAATAACGGTTTTGCATACTCAGTGGGTGATTTTTTCGCCAGTAGACTATTATTTCTTGAATAAATTCAAGAAAAAGAATTGTGTAAAATTAATTACGACGGTTCATGATATTCTTCCATTTAATGAGAAGTTTTATGATAAGTGTTTTCATAAGAAAATCTATGAACTGAGTGATTCTATTATAGTGCAGGCACAACAGAACTTGGAACGCATTAATAGTATTTTTAATAATTTACAAGATAAAACATTTATGATTCCACATGGGCATTTTTTAAAATATGCGAATTTAATTGATAAAGATAAAGCAAGAGATGTATTAGGTATATCAAAGGATAAATTTGTGCTGTTGTTTTTTGGGCAAATTAAAAAAGTAAAAGGTGTTGATTTGCTACTTAAAGCTATGGCAAATATATATAAAAAAAGAGATGATATATATTTGGTTGTTGCAGGAAGTGTATGGAAGGATGATAGGGAAGGATATGAGCAACTTATAGATGAGCTTAATATTCGTGAAAAGATAAAGTGGGATATAAGATATATTCCTGATGATGAAGTGAAGTTTTTCTATTCTGCAGCAGATGTATGTGTTTTGCCATACACAGATGTATATCAGAGTGGAGTGATTCAACTGGTATATGCGTATAAAAAAGCGGCTGTTGCAAGTAAACTGCCAGCATTTACTCAATTTGTAAAAGAGGATGAAACAGGTTATCTTGCGGAGATTAATGATGTAGATAGCTTACAGGCAGCAATTGAAAAAGCATATAATAATAAAGCTAATTTAAATAGAATGGGGGAGCTTGGGCATAGTTTAATTGATGCAGAGCTTGGATGGGATAAAATAGCAAAGCAAGTACAAGAATTATATTTGGAGGATTAAAAAGGTGTATAGTGTCAAAATAAAAGTTAATAAGAATGTAGTGAGACTAGTTTCACTAATTCTTTTGACGATTCTTATTATACCGATATTTAGAACAGTTATTCCGTTTGTATTACTTCTGTATTCTATTGATCTTTTTCTGATTTTTACAAAAAAAGATAAGTGGGCTATATATTTTTTTATTATGTGTTGTATAATGCAGAATTTAGTGTGCATTATATTTTCCGAATATTTAAGCAGTTTCGAGACACAGTTGATTGTCTTTGTAAAGGAACTGTTGGTATATGGCTTTGTTTTTGTGAGGGCGTTCAAGAATATATGCGGATATAAGAGAATTCGTAATATAGATATAGTTGCGCTTTTATTTGTTATTATATCTTTGATGTATATGTTTTTTTCGAGCGTGAGTTTTACAGCACAGATATTAGGATGGAGACAGTTAGCTGTTCCGATAATGTGTTTTTATTTCGGGAACTTCGCATCAATAAAATATGAAGAAGTAAAAGATATTTTTCATTTTATAATACGTGTAACTGTTTTATTAAGTGTTATTGGTATAATAATGTATTTTTTACCAAATAAAATATGGGATTATATGGGATATCAGCAATTTTGGAGAAATAAGACAGGAACAAATGGAATAGTCACGTATTCAAACTTTTATACGTATGATTTAGTTAATATATTTGGAAGATTAAAAAGAATGGTATCAATTACAGCAGATCCGCTTGCAACCGTACACTTGCTTTCGATTGGATTAATATTGATGTATTTTAATCGCAAACAATATTATATGTCCAAGTTATTTGTGATTATAGGGATTGTGTTAGGTGTTTCAAAAGGTTCGCTTGTAATAATTGTAACAACAATTTTAGTATATATTTATTGCTGTAAATCAACAAAGCTGCTCAAAAAATTTTTATGGGTTGTTGGCGTATGCACTGTTGTGGTATTCAATTCTCATATGAATGAGTATGTGGATGGTTTAACGGTTAATACTGCGGTAGGTAATCATTATTCATCATTTCGCTATGGATTAGAGAACATGACATTGTTTGGTAATGGTTTGGGTATGGCAGGGTATACTGCAAGTGCAATGGGCTCAGTTATTGTAGAAAAGGAATATTCTGAATCGTTTTTTGCCGTATTATCAGCACAGTTAGGTTTAGTAGGTGTTTTGCTTTTATATGGATTCCTGAGTATGATTTGCTTTAACATGGCAAAAGAATACAAAAAAACCAAAGAAATTTCATATGTATTGGGAATTGCATGTATTTTTTCAATCATGTTAGAATCAGTAGTTTCATCTTCATCAATATCAATGTTGGGAAGCGGGGTATTTTTTGTTGTAGCAGGATTGATTAATAGGTGCAATTTTGTTGAAGAGGAATGATGAATATATTGTGTATTTTTTTGGATATACAGATATTTTTGTACGTTATTAGAGATGGATTTATATTGTCAATTAGGAGAATGTGAATTATGAGAGTTGGAATTTTAACATGGTATTATGCTGCAAATTATGGTGCGAAAGCACATTCATTAGGTTTGCAGAAGAAAGTAATAGAATTAGGACATGAGTGTGAGCTTATTGATTATAAACCTAAAGGAATGAAGGTTCTTAATTATAAGATGAGCATGGGACGAGAATATTCTGGAGGGAATATATTAAATTCAATTAGAGGATTTCAAAGATGCCGTAAATTTATAAGAGGGAACTCTAGATATATTACAAGTAAAACGGTTCATTCTGCGAAAGAGATAGACCAGTTAGGTTATGATTTGATTATTTTAGGAAGCGATGAAGTGTTTAATTTAGAACATCCGTTATTTGACCCAATATATTATGGAGTTGGATTAAAGACAGTCTGCATGACATATGCTCCAAGCAGCGGTCAGTGTAATGAAGATATGGATATTACGGATGAGATGAAAAAAAGTCTTATGCGTATGGTAAGTATTTCTGCAAGAGATATGCATACAAAAAGTTTAATACAGCATAATGTGAAAAAAAATGTGGATTTAGTTGTGGATCCTACATTCCTGTATGATTATAAGGAGTATGAACATAGTTTACCCGTGGATAAATATATTTTAGTGTATTCATTTAGCGAATGGAAAAATTATGGGGCTAAAGTGCGGGAATACGCTAAAGAACATGATTTAAAGATAGTATCAATTGGCAGGAAGATATGCTGGGCTGATAAAAGCTATGATATTATTGGACTTGAAGAATGGCTGGGAGCTTTTGCATCAGCTGAATTAGTTATAACGGATTCATTTCATGGAACAGTGTTTGCACTCAAGAATAAAAAAGAGTTTGTAATAATGGGAAGGGAAGATAAGCTGAATAAAATTAATGATTTGATGGAATTATTTGAGTTGAATCGAAAATTTTATTTTGGTAAGGAAAGTATAGATTCATATTTATCTGAAAAGTTAGATTACAGCGCAATCGAAGAAAAAATAAAAGAATTAAGTGATGAATCTGTGCAGTATTTAAAAGAAGCATTTTGTAAAGTAATGATAGCTGAAAGAAGGTAGCTGAATGGGCGTAGCTGAGATTTTGATTGTTGTGTTATTGGGTCTTACATTTGTTAGTTTTTTTGTAACAGCGTTGTATTGTCGTGTGCAGGAGAAGATGGATGTAAAAAGAAAAAAAAGAAATGAAATTAAGACTGATAATAAAAGTTTTTCGGAACAGGATGAAGGGAATAAAAAGCTCTTTTTAAAAAGGGTTTATTGGACTTTATATGGATACTTATATGGTTTGACCAGATATAATATAATAATGGTTGGTAAATTACCAAGTTATCATCTTCGTAATTGGTTATATAGATTAGTATTTAATATGAAAATCACAGGAAAAACAGTGGTTTTTGGCGGATGTGAATTTAGATCACCATGGAACTTTTATGCAGATAACTGCGTTATTAGTAATAATTGTATATTAGATGCTAGAAATGGAATTAAAATTGGTCAAAATGTGGTGCTAGGTTCGGGGGTTCATATCTGGACAGAGGAACATGATGTGAATGATAAAAGGTTTAGGGTGTTGGAAAAAAACGCACAGCCTGTTGTTATTGAAAAAAATGCGTGGATTTGTTCTGACTCCACAATATTACCGGGAGTACATATAGAAGAAGGGTGTGTGCTCGCTTCTAAAGGATGTGCAACAAAGGATTGTGCTGCGTTTGGAATATTTGGAGGGGTTCCGGCGAAAAAAATAGGTGATAGAAATAATGAGATAGATTATGAATTGTCAGGAAAGTCATTTTATCATTTTTGGTAAATAATAAATGTTGTCAGGGAGATTATCATGAAAGAAAATAATATAATAGCGAATACACCGACATTTCAATATATACAGTTAGAGGACTGTTGTGGGTGTTCCGCATGTAGTATGATTTGTCCTAGTCGTATAATTGAAATGCAACAAGATAAAGAAGGGTTTTTATATCCGGCTGTTCAGAAAAACAAGTGTGTTTCTTGTGGACTTTGTGTGAATGTATGTCCGGTAATAACAGGAAAAGAAAAGCAAAATAAGAAGCAGGGAACATTAGGCTGCTTTGCAGGTAGTGCAAAAAAAGGTAAAGCTGTTTTGGAAGGATCTTCTGGGGGTGTGTTTGAAACACTTGCTAAGATATTTTTGGCTAGTTATGAGAATGCATATGTCGTCGGAGCGGTCTGGAAAAAAGATTTTACAGGAGTTGAACATATAATAATCAGTAATGTTTTAGAATTGGAACCACTTAAAACATCAAAATATGTACAAAGTGATAAGGGGGATGTATATCGTCAGGTAAAGGAGCTTTTAAAAGAAAAAAATCATGTTATGTTTGTAGGAGCGCCTTGTGAGGTTGCTGGCTTAAAGAATTATATAAGGGTAGAAGAACCTAATTTATTATGTGTTGATTTTTTGTGTAAGGGACCAACATCGCCATTGTTTATAAAAGATTATGTAAAAGCGGAGGAAAAGAAAAAGGGAGCACATATTACATATTTAAATATGAGATATAAATGGGAAAAGCTTGATATATGGATTCCTCAGTTTATTTGTATTAAATTCAGCAATGGAAAACAAAAACTAAAAGAATTTTATAATACATATATAGGTCATGCTTTTCGCATAGTTCAAAGAAACTCCTGTTATAATTGTAAATATATTGGATTTGATAAAGTGTCTGATATCACATTGGCAGATTATCATGGGGCACAAAGAAAAGAAGAATTTTTTAATCCTTTGGGAACATCGTTGGTTATGGTACATACAGCAGAAGGAAGTTATTGGGTTGATAAAATCATGGACTTGTGCGATTTTGTTCCTGTTACAGAGGAAAAGATACAGAAAGATAACCCATATATTAAAACTGGAAATAAAAAGAATCCAATGAGAGATGAATTTATGGAAATATATCAGAGAAAAGGGCTGAGAAAAGCTGTTCTAAAAACAACATCTATAAAAGACAAGTTGAAAATGGTATTACCATGGGAGTTACAAAGGAAGTTTATTAAAACAAATCGGAGAAAATAGGAGACTAGTCATGAAAATTTTAATGATTGGAGGAACTGGGATCATAAGTTCCGAAATATGTTCATTGTCAATTGAACGCGGACATGATGTAACAATAGTAAACAGAGGGAAAAGAAAAAGTCTTATCAATGAAAAAGCACATTTAATTGTAGCTGATGTTAGACAAGAATCTGCAGAACAGATTAAGGAGAAAATTGGACAGTCTTCATATGATGTAGTTGTTGATTTTATATCATACAATGTCGGACATGTAAAAAAGATGTTGGATGTTGTAAGTAATAAATGTAAACAGTATATTTTTATATCATCGGCAACGGTATATAAAGAAAAAAATAATCATCATTATATTGAGTCGGATGAGATTGGAAATGATAAATGGGATTATTGTTTAGAAAAATCGGAATGTGAATGGTATTTAAAAAATCATAGAGAAACATTAGGTTGTCAGTATTCAATTATAAGACCATATGTAACATATGGCAAGACAAGATTCCCATTTCAGATTGCTCCGATAGAATATTATACGATCATAAATAGAATAATGAATGGCAAGCCTGTTTTAATAAGTGGTAAAGATACAAAATGTACAGTGACAAATTCAAAGGAATTTGCAATTGCGGCGGTAGGATTGTTTATGAATCCAAAGGCGTATGGAGAGGCATTTCATATTACAGCAGGTAGTGAAACCACGTGGGGGAATATTGTCGAAACGATAGGAAAGAAGTTAAATCATAGGGTTAATTTAGTCGATATTCCGATTGAGTTTTTGCAAGGCAAGAAGAATATAGGAATTGATATAGCGGAATTATCGGGAGACAAATCGAGAGATATGGTATTTGATAATTCTAAAATTAGAGATGCTGTTCCTGAATTTAAGGGAGAAATCTCCTTTGATAATGGAATTGATGCAACAATACAATATTATAAAGAGAATAAGAATGCACGAAAGATAAATTATCTTTGGGATGCACGTGCTGATAGAACGCTGATTGATTATTATAAGAAAAACAATATTCCATATGAACGAAATACATTGGTACAAAAATCAAATGAACAATATGGGATGAAGGATAAAATTATGTACAAAATTGGAAAATCAGATTTTATTTACATTTTAGCTGTAAAAATTAGAGAATTGACAAAAAAAAGAAAGTAATAGAAATAATCAGAATTAGGAGGATGACTATGGAGCCTTTAGTGAGTATATTAACACCATGTTATAATGGGGAAAAGTTTATATCTAATTATGTGAACTCTATTTTTAAGCAGGATTATTCCAATATCGAAGTAATATTTGTGGATGATGGTTCAAATGATGCAACGAAACAATTGATTTTGGGTTATGAAAATGAATTTTTAGCAAGAAAAATATCGTTCCAATACATATGGAAAGAAAATAATGGAGCTGCGTCAGCAATTGAAAAGGGAATAAAGAATGTGAAAGGAAAATACTTAACATGGATAGATGTTGATGATTCCATGCACAGTGACTATATTTCAAAAAAAGTAAGGTTTTTGGAAGAAAATACGGATAAGGATCTTGTGATATCAAGATGTACATACATAGAACAAAGCACAGGAGAAAAGGTGGGATGTTCGTGGAAGGACATTCCAATTGAGAGAAAAGAACTTATTCATAGGCTCTTGCTTAATCAGAAATTTGACTTTGAACCTGGTAATTTTATGGTTAGAATGAGCAGCTTTGACGCCATGAATCCTCAAAGATATATATATATAAGCGATAAAAAGTATGTTGGACAGAATATACAGCTGTTATTGCCTATTGTGTATTTAGGAGAAACGGGATTTTTACAAGAAAGTTTATATGATTATTATATTCACACATCTAATCACCACTTAAGATTAAAGGGAAAAAAAGAAAAGTTAGAAGCAATTGAGGAAATTGAAAAGACATATAGACATACAATAGATGCAATGAGCATTGATAATAAAGAAAAGTTAATGAGAGTGGTTTTTTTGGGAAGTGCTTCTAATAAGTTAGGACTTGCAATTCAATATAAAGATAAAGAATTGGGGAAGAAAGCATATAGATTTTTAAAACAAGAAAAACATCTTGGGAGAAAAGACAGAATTAAATATATTATTTCACAAAATGGCTTATTGTGCGAAATGTTTGTGAGATTTAAGCGTTAGAAAATTAGTATATTAAGAGGTAGATTATGAAAATATGTACAGCAACATATCATCGCGCTCATAACTATGGAGCAATGTTACAGGCATATGCCTTGCAGCAGAGTCTGATTTCTTTGGGTTATGAAAATGAAATTATCGATTATACAGAACATAAACCTCGATTATTTAACAAAATATCACTCTCTTTAAAAAAGGATAATTTGGTTTCGGTTTATTATAATATCAAGATACTTTTAAAATATAAAAAGTTTAAGTCAGGGTATGAACGCTTTGAGAGGTTTTATCGTGATAAAATCATAAAAACAAGGCCATATTATAAATACGATGAATTACAAGACATTAGTTGTGATTTGTTGTTAGCCGGAAGCGACCAGATATGGAATTTTAAAAATAGGTCAAGAATCAGTGAATTTTATACATTCTCATTCAACCATGAAATCAAGAAAGCAACATATGCGGTTAGTATGGGAGGATATTCACAATTTAATGACAGTATTAAAAAAGAGTTTAATAGTCGCTTAAAGGAGTTTCAATATATATCAGCCAGAGAACGTGATGTGATAGAGTACATTAATAAAGAAAAAATAAATGTGCAGAACAGGATTAATATTGACCCGGTATTTTTACTGGGAAAACAGGAATGGTCAGCTCTTGCGGATGAAAGCGAACAGTCGCATGATTTTGGTGAATACATTTTATGTTACGAGTTAATTCCGAACCCGGTTATGGAACACATTGCCAATAAATTAAAGGAACAATATGGATATAAGATAGTTATTGTAGCACCGAATGCGTATTCTAAGATGAAAGGTGATTATGTAGTAAATGATGCAGGACCGATGGAATTGGTAAAGTTAATCAGAGATTCTAAATATGTAGTCAGTACATCATTTCACGGTATTGCATTTTCAATTATATTTAATAGACCATTCTATGCGGTATTTTCGGCACATGCACCAGGCAGAATAAAGAATCTTTTACAGATATATGAACTTGATAATAAAGGCATCAGTAATAGTGACGGCAGATTAGATAATACGTATAATTTTTCAAGAGTAAATGAACTTATTGAACAGCAGCGCAAATCGGGAATAGAGTATTTAAGTTCTTTGAAATCATTATGATTTTAATAGATTGGAGTATATATGAAAAAGGAAATCAAGAAGATTGTAAAAAAAATACCATTGACAAAACAGATTGCATATCATGTAAATTGCAAGAAAAATGCGGAATTATATGATGCAGTTTTACAATTAAGCAGGGAACTGCGTATAAGAGGTGTACATTTTATCTTTTGTGAACCTCCGGTGGACGAAAGATTGGTTAATCTGACAGCATTTGAAAAGGAAAGGATTGACAATTGGGTATTTGACTTTAATCATATTGAAAAAGACATTGATAAATTGACCCGTATCTACGGAGATGCTTTTGATGCAGATTACCTGATTCAGTTATATGATGGTGCAAAGGTCATCACAGTAAATGGAGAAAAGACAGTAGCGGATTTCTCAAGCAAGTACGTTAATATTATTAATGGACGTCGTCTGACAATAGGGCAGCCGGATAAATTTCATAATAAGATTAATATTTATGGACCATGTACAGTTAGAGGTACAGGCGTAGAAGACGGACAAACTATTGCAAGTTTTTTACAGATGAAGATTAATAGTAAGTATCCGGACTCATATTGTGTAGTGAATCAGGGTATTGGCTGTGGTTCAACAATCTATGACGATATTCAGAGAATTAAAACAACGATATTCCAAGAGGGCGATATTGTTGTATTGTGCCAGCATATAAATGAAAGCTTTATGAGATTTTGCAAAAAAAAGAACATTCCAAGTATTGAAACATCACTTGAGTTTAAAAGACCTCATGAGTACGGCGAATGGTTTACAGATACAGCAGTGCACACAAATAAAAATGGAAATAAAGGAATTGCAACTTGTATACTCAGAAAAATGGAAGCGATGGGAATTCTATGTCAGGATGCGAAGGCAAAGAGAAAGAGTTTTGTTTTAAAAGAAAAAAACGATGTCAATGAGAATATACAAAATCAAGAGTTGGAAGAGTATCTGGATTCATTGAAAAAATACCGTGTACAGGGATATGAAGATAAGAAAATAGGTGCAATTGTAATGAATTGCAACCCATTCACCTTAGGACACAGATATTTGATTGAAACAGCTTCAAAGCAGGTGGACACACTCTATATATTCGTTGTAGAAGAGAATAAATCATTTTTTGAGTTTGAGGACAGATATCAGCTGGTAAAAGCAGGAACACAGGATCTTGAAAATGTTGTTGTCTTACCAAGTGGTAAATTCATTATATCAGCACTTACATTTCCGGGATATTTCTATAAAGATAATAATAAAGATGCAGTTGTTGATACATCTAAAGATGTTGATTTATTTGGTAAGTATATTGCAAAAATATTGAATATTAAAGTCAGGTTTGTTGGTGAAGAACCTATTGATATGGTTACAAGACAGTATAATCGCAGTATGCAGGAAAGATTACCTTTATATGGTATAGAGGTTATGGAAATAAAGAGAAAAGAAATGGGGGCCCAGGTTATCAGTGCTTCAAGAGTGAGAAAGTGCTTGGAGAATAAAGATTTTGAAGGTATAAGAGAACTTGTACCTGAAACAACATATGAATATCTGGTAAAGAAATATTCATAGACGATTAGAAAGGAAGGAACGTACATGCATAGTGAAGAGGAAATGCTGCGGGCAGTTGCATGTTATACAAAAGATAATGACATACGAATGCAAAGTACATCAGGAGGGGTATTTACTGAACTTTCACGGGAGGTTCTTAAAAAAAATGGTGTAGTATTTGGTGCAAAATTTGATGATGAGTATAATGTGGTACATTCCTTTACAGAATCAATAGAAGGATTACAGGCATTTAGAGGCTCCAAATATCCCCAAAGTAAGATGGGAGAAGCTTTTATTAAGGTAAAAGAGTTTCTGGAAGATAACAGATTAGTGTTGTTTTCAGGAACGGCATGTCAGATTGAGGGCTTGCATAGCTATCTTAACAAAGATTATGATAATCTGATTTGTATTGATTTCATATGTTTTGGAGTTGCTTCACCCAAGGTATGGAATACATATCTGGAATCATTTTTTGGAATAAAAAATGTTAGAGAAATTAAGTTTAAAGACAAAAAGCATGGATGGAAGTCATGGGATTTCATGGTAAGAGGAAAAACAAGAACGATACGGGAAAGAGGCAATCATAGTATATTTATGAATGGATATCTGAATGCTTTATATTTAAGACCGTCTTGTTATGAATGTTGCTTTAAGGGAATGAATAATAGGAGAAGTGATATTACAATTTCTGACTGCTGGGGAATTGATGTGATTGATGCCGAATTTTACAATAGCAAAGGAGTTTCAGGTATATACATTCATACCCGGAAAGGTAATTCTTTATTTAATGCTATTCAAGAAAATGTTGTGTATAAAGATATGAAACCTGAATCTTTATTAAAGTATAATCCATATGCAATGAAAAATATTTCAAAGAGCATTAACAGGGAGGAGTTTTTTAACAGCTTATGCAATGAAGCGGTTAATAAGAAAAAGCTGTTAAAAAAATACTATACGATGAGGGGCATAAAGAATTCAATACGTAGAAAAATAGTTATTCCAATGAAGAATATATTATATTGCCTCAAAAACAGAAAAGCAGGAGAGTGAAAACAAATTGATGCAAAATAGTAATAAACAGATTGCGTTTGGCACAATAATGTCATATTTGTCAATTGTAATAAGCTGTGTCGGTGCGATAGTAGTAACGCCATTTATAGTTAAATGTCTTGGTGATAGTTCATATGGAGTTTACAGAATTATAGTATCACTTATTGCGTATATGTCTATTCTGAACTTCGGCTTTGGAAGCTCAGCAGTGCGTTATATATCAGAGTTTCGTGTTAAGAATCAGAAAGAAAAAGAGGGCGAGTTTCTTACAATTATAAAATATATGAATTTTTTTGCGATTTGTATATGCGTAATTGTCGGAGTTATTATATATAGTTTTATTGGGGATATATTTTCAAGTTCTCTGACATTGGAAGAGATTGATCTGGCAAAAGAATTGTTTAAAATATTAATTATTGGTGTGATTGTATCTGTTGTGAATGATATATATGCTTCAATTATTAATGCTTATGAACAGTTTATTTTTGTGAAAAGCATAGACGTTATACGTAATATTTTAAAAATTGTACTTGTTTTTATGATTTTATCATTTAACAGCAGTGCGGTTTTTCTTACAATGATTGATTTGGCATTAAATGTATTTGTGCTTTTAAGTAATATGTATTATGTTCGTTTTAAACTGAAAATTGTTATAGCTTTTCGATTGCCGAATTTAAAGACTATAGATTTTAAATTCTATAAAGAAGTGTTTGTGTTTGCCTCGTTAGTTCTGTTGAATATTATTATCAATCAGCTAATATGGAATACTGATTCTATAATTATAGGAATGCGTCTTGATTCAGTAAGTGCGGCTATATATGGCGTTGGAGCTACGATTTCCAGTATGTTTTACAATATGTCATTGGTTATTGGTAATTTATTAATGCCAAAAACTGTTTTTATGGTAAAAAGTGGTGCTACCAAAAGTGAATTGACGGATTATATGATTAAGGTGGCACGGATTCAGGCATTCATCATATTTTTTATCGTTTCAGCTTACTTTGTTATGGGAAAACAATTTGTTCAGCTATGGATGGGTAACAGTTATTCAGATGCATGGATATCGTCTCTGTTGGTAATGATTGGAAGTGTATTTGCTTCTTTATTGGTTAGCGGACATGCAATTCTTAAGGCAATGAACAAGCAGAACTTTTTTATGGGAACATATTTTATTATATTCCTGCTCAATGCAGTTATAACATATGCATTGGTTGTTCATACGGGGATTATTGGTGCTGCAGCGGTTACCATGGTAACCTTTGTGGGGGGAACTATCTTTATTTTAATTCCCTATTATCATATTAGCATTAAATTAAATATGAAGAAATTTATAAGCAGCATGTGCAGGGATATTCTTCCGGCGACACTTGTGGTGGCTTTTGTTATGTGGAAATTCTATCAGTATGTTGATATTTCTTCGTGGGTAAAATTTTTCGTTATGGCAGCTGTATATACAGTGGTATATTATTTGGTAATATATTTTTGCGGAACAACAAGGAAGGAAAAAGATATAATTCAAAGCATAATAATACGGTTAGGAGGCAGAAAAAAATGATGATATCATTGATATGTATATTGATAATTGCTGGATTGATTATAATGTTTTTGTCAGCTAATTATCTTTATAAAAAAACTACATATTATAAAAATATTAGCGAATTTGATAATGTGTTAGATAAAGATAAGCCTATTCCGAAGAATTTGGATATTGTCAATTTTGGGAGTGTGCATGGCAGATTTGCATTTGAATATGAAGAGGATGAACATGGATATAATTTTGCAATGTCTCCGCAATCATTGTCATACGACAGCAGAATATTAAAAGAGTATATATCGCATATTAGTGAAAATGGTATTGTCATTATAACCTTACCGGTTTGTGTGTTTGCACTGCTGGATTATACCGATGATTCAAGGAATGCAAAGTATTATTCTTTCTTAAGTAAAGAAAATATATTAGGTTATTCTAAGTGGAAGGATATGAAATACCATAGATTTCCTATTCTTAATTCAGGTATGAAGTGGCTTCATATTGTTAAAGATTCTCAATATAGAGATTATATGGGACAGAGATTATCAGACATAACAAAACAGCAGGCGTTATTAAACGGAGAAAACCGAATTAAAGGCTGGTGCAGACAGTTTGGTTTAAAAGATACGCAAACAGATAATATACCGGAAGAGGTTAAAAAGTGTTTTGATAAAAATGTTAAGGTTGTTAAAGATATGATTGAACTTGCTCTGGAACACAAATTAAGACCGGTTATTGTTTCTACGCCACACAGCGATGCGTTGAATAGACATTTTTCGGATGAGTTTGTGGATGCAATGTTGTATCAGAATGTAAAGAAGGCTAATAAAAGAGGCGTTCCGTACTTTGATTATAGAAATCATCCGGATTTTCAGAAGCATTATGACTGGTTTATTAATGGGTGTGACTGGCTTACAAAAGATGGAAGAGAACATTTTATGGAATTGTTTTATCAGGATTTATCAAAATATTTAGGAGATGAATAATATGGGAATCAAGAAAGTGATTAAAAAAATTATAAGACCAACAGTTGTGTATAATACAGTTGTGCAGAATCCGACAGCAGGAAATCTTTTGCAGGGGAAGGTTGCGATTGTAACAGGAGGCAGTAGCGGACTGGGACTGGAGATATGTAAGGCATTTCTGGCTGAAGGTGCGACGGTTGTTATGACGGGGCGCAACGCTGATAAAATCAGAAGAAGCTGTGAACAGTTAAACTCTGATAGAATATATGGATATGAGTGGGATGTTAAAGATATTAGGAATGCAAAACAGCATATATTAAATGCATTGGGATTGTGCAAAAATATTGAGAATCCAACATTAGATATATTTGTTAATAATGCAGGAACATTGACAGCACATGATTGGCAAGGAGACTTTTTCGCGGTTACAGAAGAAGATTTTGATACTGTGTTTGAGACGAATATGAAGTCAGTATTTTTCATTTCACAGGCGGTTGCAGAACTTATGTTACAGCAAAAGAATAATCAGATTAAGAAAATCATTAATGTTACATCAGAAACATCATTGGTAGGTGCGGTAATTCCGTATGGATTATCCAAGTGGGGAGTTACCGGACTTACTAAGGGATTGGGAAAAAGACTGGCTTCACAGGGAATAATAGTAAATGGTGTTGCACCTGGTATTATGGCAACAGATATGGTCGGATGGAAAAAAGACGAGATTCTTGTGAATTATCAGCCGAATAAAAGAGTTGGACAGCCTAATGAGGTCGCAGGCTTAGTTTCGTATTTGGCATGTGATTTATCAAATCATATTGTTGGACAGATTATTTCTATTGATGGCGGAGATTGCCTATGAAAAAGATAACTTTGTTCGAGCGGAAAGAAGAATGCTGCGGATGTACAGCGTGTTTTGCGGTTTGTCCGAAAAATGCAATTACAATGCAGGCTGATGAGGAAGGATTTGAATATCCGGTTATTGATGAATCCGTATGCATAAAATGTGAGATGTGTATAAGAGTATGTCCTATTAAAAAAAATAAGCAGATAATGTAGGTGTTTAATTGCAAAAACATATATTACAAGAGAAGAAAGAATTTGTTGCAATTGATATGGCAAAAGTTATTTGCACACTGCGAGTGGTTGCAATTCATCTGAATCCTTTGCGAGATGTTAATAATATTGCTAATTATTTTCTGGTAAATGTTATATCAAGAGCAGGAGTACCATTCTTCTTGAGACTAAGGTTAAGAATGCCGGAGCTGAAAAGCTGCTGCTAGTCGTATCAAGGTACAGCATGGGAATTTATCTGTTCCATGAGATGAATCTGACGATACTTCGGAAAATCGTGCAGAAGGTTGTTCCGCAGAATTCAATTACAATATTTATGGAGTATTTTCTGATTCCGTGCATTATCATTGTATGCTGCATTGTCCTGTGCAAGCTTCTGGAGCGGTGGCTGCCGAAGGTGTATGGGATTGTGACGGGGAGTAGGTAAAGGTGAAAAGCAATGTACTATGTTTATTGTTAATGTAGTATGTTGCTTTTTAGTGCGACAGCCCCATATCAGATGATTACAATATTAGCACAATCCATATCTTCGCCAAGATTGTATACACGACCGCTTGTTATGCCGACTACAGTAGGGCGCAGTATATAGCTGTTGTTGTTGCTTACAACCTTGGCTTTCTCGCCATTGCTTAATTCCACGATTGAGTCAACAGGGTACAGAATAATACTCTCAAGAAAGCTTTTCATAGCCTTGATGTCAAGCTCCTCTGTCATAGACATAATAAGCTCGATTGCATCTTTCTGGGAAAATGCTTTCTTGTAAGGACGTTCTGTGACAAGTGCATCATATATATCGGCAACTGCAAGTATTCTTGCATAAGGAGTTATTCTTGGAGCGTCAAATCCAAGAGGGTATCCATTGCCGTTAATCTTTTCATGGTGCTGTAGGACAGCCATACATATATCGTTATTAAATTCATTACATTCCTGTAACATATGGTATCCAAATACAGAGTGCTGTTTCATAACAGCGAATTCTTCATCTGTAAGTCTGGCAGGTTTGTTAAGTATTGAAGCTGGTACTTTAGTCTTTCCGATATCGTGTAGAAGTCCGGATACACCAAGCTCATATATCTGCTTATCAGGCAGACACTGTTGTTTGCCGATAATCATAGCCATAGTTGCCACGTCAACACTGTGCTTGAAAGTGTATTCATCACTTGTCTTGAGTGTGCTTATATCAATTGCTATTGCGTTGTTGGCATTAATAGCGTCCATCAGGTTAGAAGCGATGCTGTCAGCAGTGTCTGAGAGTTTTTCAGATTCTGTGTTAGCATATATGTATTGAATTCCTTCAGCGACACGTTTCTTGACACTGTCAGAAAGCTTTACCTTGGCAGGGTCATCTTTGTGGAGTTGTTCAATATGTTTCTTAGCCTCAGGAGTTATCATCTGCTCGATATTATCAGGTTCAGGTTCACCCTCCTGTATGTATACGTTCATAATGCCCATTCGTAAAAGAGAGTCAATTACATAATCGTCAAGAATAGAACCTCTCATAACGAGGTTTCGTCCTGTACGGTCCAGAATTGTCTGGTCAAGCTTCATTCCTGGTTTAAGCTGCCTGGTTCTCATAAAATGTCTAGTAATCATATTACTCCCCAATTCCTAATATAAATACTTAATTAAATGTCAAATCTTAGCTTAATATGAGTTTATTATACTATAGAATACCTGCTTTTTCTATAGAAGAAGTTCATTAATTTTCCACAAATATTAAAGAATTTCGCAGAAAATGCCAGAACTTTAAAGAACACAATGGCTAAGATGAATTCAGGGATTAGTGATATTTCAACTACAATAGATGAAAGTACCAAGGGTATTTAAGAAATTCTAATATATAAATTTAATATATAGCAGCTTCGCACTATACTTAATCCTCCAAATGTAATATAATAGTTAAGATTAAGATAATTTAACTATATATTACGTTTGGAGGATTTTTATTTTGAAAAAGTCTAATGCAACAGCATTATTGCCGGTTTTAGTATTTCTGGTGCTATACCTTGGACTTGGCATTATATTTGAATATATATGTAAGATACCAATGGGATTTTATAACATACCTATTATTGTAGCATTTCTTGCGGCAATACTTGTAGCGTGTATACAGAACAGAGATGTATCTTTTGATGAAAAGTTACAGATTATGGCAGGCGGGCTTGCTGATAAGAATATTATAACTATGCTTCTTATATTCCTGACAGCAGGTGTGTTTGTAGGTGTTGTTGGAAGAAGCAGTGCAGAAAGTGTGGCATATTTTATGCTTAATCTTATACCAGCTAAGTTTGCAGTTGCAGTGCTTTTTATTGTTGCATGTTTTGTGTCAACAGCGATGGGTACATCAGTTGGGACGATAACGCTTATAACACCGATTGCGGCTGCGGTATCAGAGGCTTCTGGATTTAATATGGCACTATGTGTTGCATCTGTTATGGGCGGTGCGATGTTTGGTGATAACCTATCATTTATATCAGATACAACAATTGCGGCGTGTAATGGACAGGATTGTGCTATGAGAGACAAGTTCAGGGAGAACTTCTGGATTGCATTTCCGGCAGCGGTTGTCACACTTGTAATTATACTTATACTTTCATTTGGAACAGATATTTCAGGAAGAGTAACACACGAGTATAATCTTGTTCAGGTAATACCATATGTATTCGTGCTTATTGGTGGAATAGCAGGAATAAATGTATTCGTTGTGCTGCTGATAGGAATTGTAACAGGAACATTTATTATGCTTGTGACAGGTCATATTGGTGTATTTGAATTAATAACAAGTATGGGTTCGGGCGTATCTGGAATGTTTGAAACCTGTATGGTTGCCATTCTTGTGTCTGCTATGTGTGCCTTAATAAGGGAATATGGCGGATTTACGGCACTTCTAGGCTGGGTTAAAAGAACCTTTAAAGGAAAGAAAGGCGGACAGCTTGGTATGGGGCTTCTGGTCGGGGCTATGGATATTGCAACAGCGAATAATACAGTAGCGATAGTTATGGCTAATCCAATCGCTAAGGAGATGGCAGCAGATTATGGAATATCCAATAGAAAAGCAGCTTCGCTTCTTGATACATTTTCGTGTGTATTTCAGGGGATTATTCCTTATGGAGCACAGATGCTTGTTGCTATATCAGCGGTTAATGAGCTTGGTTATGAGATGTCAGCATTTCAGATACTTCCGGTTCTTTTCTATCCGATGATGCTTCTTATAAGCTCGCTTATATGGATATTTATAATTCCTGCAGACAGATAAACTTAACTGGTAACTTTTAACTTCACGCCAATTAATATGGAGGATTTTCTCATGGCTAAAGACACTAAGGATGGTAACAATTTAAACGAAAAAAGCTATGTTAATAAAAAGTTGCTGCAGTGCTACTTGATTATATCAATGGTACTTTTGGCGGCATATATAATGGAACTTGTTAAGGGAAATAGAACGGCAGGATATGTGTTTGTATTTTCGATTATTCTTATTGTGCCGGTTATTATGGCAGCATTCGCATATAAGAAAAATGCTGAGAGTAAAATAGTCAGGTCAATTACGGCAATAGGCTATGGAATATTATATGCCTTTGTATTATGGACATCAGTAAGTATTCTTTCATTTACTTATGCAATTCCTATGATAATTGCAATATCTATGTTTGCAGATAAAAAGTATACCTTAAAGGTTGGTATTGCAAGTGCACTTATTAATATTGTATATATTATTATCCAATATGTTAATGTTGGAATAACAAGCAGTGATATGGTTGATTATGAAATACAGATTGCATTTATGACACTTGTTGTAGCATTTTCTTATATTACAACAGATGTACTTGGACATATATCAGCTTATAAGCTTGAGACAATTGAAGCAGAGAAGGCTAAGACTGATGATATGCTTGATAAGATAATCAAAGCTAATGATAACCTCTGCAAAGAGATTGACAATATCAATGATGAGTCAAAGAATATGCAGGAACAGGCGGAAGGAAGCCAGCTTGCAGTATCACAGATGGTATCAGGTGCTAATGAGCTTGCAGGAACAGTGCAGAACCAGCTTGAGATGACAGAGAGTATTGGGGAGCTTACAGAGAATGCAAGAACGATTATTGAGGATATCAAGAAGCAGTTCGATACAACAACAGATATTACTAAGACAGGCAATATCAATATGGAACAGCTTGAAAATGTATCAAAGAACAGCAGTGATATTGGCAGTGATGTAAGTGGTGCTATGAATGAGCTTACAGCTAAGACAGAAGAAGCTAAAGTGATTCTTGGAATGATTAACGGAATTACAAGACAGACAGCACTCCTTGCACTTAATGCAAGCATAGAAGCTGCGAGAGCAGGTGAGGCAGGAGCAGGTTTTGCAGTAGTTGCACAGCAGATTAAGCAGCTTGCAGAGGAGACACAAAAGTCAACAGAGGAGATAGAGAATATTATCGTAGCACTGGCAGAGCAGGCTGAGAAAGCTGGGTTTAGTGTTAATAATCTTCTTTCGGCCAATGAGAACCAGATGGAATTAGTGAACCAGTCAAAGAAATCATTTGATGCGATAAGAGATGACATAAGGGATATTCAGGTAAAGATAGACGAAGAATACAATTATATGGATAATATCACAACAAGCAACAATGAGATTACACAGCAGATAGAAAGCCTTAGTGCATTCAGTGAAGAGCTTCTTGCCAACACAGAGAATACACAGGAACTCAGTAATAAGACTATTAATGGAAGCAGGAATATTAATAATCTTTTAGATGATGTAATGAAAGAAGTCAGCATTTTGCAGATGATAATAGACAGTAAAGACGAATAGAGAATAGTACTGTAACGCTGAGTTAAGTTGCAGGAAGGAACGAGGAGTAAAATGTCAAAGAACAATATTATACTTATAGGTATGCCGGGAAGCGGTAAAAGCACACTTGGAGTTGTACTTGCCAAGAAGATAGGATATTCATTTATAGACTCTGATATTGTGATTCAGGATACATATAAAAAGACGCTTGAGCAGCTTATAGAAGAAAATGGCGATACTGGCTTTATTAAGATTGAGAATGATGTGAATTGTTTAATATCTCCAGAGCATACAATTATAGCAACAGGTGGAAGTGCTGTATATGGAGATGAGGCTATGGAGCATTTTAAGCAGATAGGAACAGTTATATATTTAAAAGTTTCAGAAAAAGAGCTTGAGAGCAGATTAGGGAGCCTTAAAGAAAGAGGTGTTGTATCCAACGGCAAGTCTACAGTAGAAGAAATCTTTGAGGACAGAAAAAGGCTCTATGAGAAATATGCAGATATAACAATTGTTCAGGAGGGCCGTGATATAAGAATGATTGTTGAGGATATGTATAAGAAGCTTACAAAGCTGATATAAAAGTGAGAAATAATTGCAATAATTATAAAACTATAGAAAAATATCTCCTTTTGTGGTACTATTAAAGATAGTAACATACGGAGGAGGTATTTTTTTAATGCAGGATAAATATAAATACACAGATGTGAGTGAAAGAAACAGAAGAATGAATAGGTTCTATATAGTGGCGACTTCTATACTTGGTTTGATGTTTCTTTTTTATCTGTGGATGAAGCAGTTTAATCACAATATTCCATCAGTAGTTGTGTATTGTAACACAGCACTTATTGCTGTATTTGCAGCTGTTAATGTCATAGTTTACAGAAAGAATACAGCGACAAGATATTTAAAGGTTATGTCAACTATTGAGATTGGAATAGAATATCTGTTAATTGGTGTGCAGACAGATGCAAGCTTTATCAGTTATGCTATTCTTGGAATATTTATACTTCAGATTCCTTATTATGAGAAGAAGTCGTTGAAAAGAACTGCGGCAGGAATGTTGATTTTATACATAATTGTAACTGCTGTGCAGGCTTCAAAGGGAATATATGGACAGGACGTTAATGCAGTATGTTCAATATTTATGATAGTGCTTATAGGTGTTGTTATATTGGAAGTTGGTAAATTAACAATTCTGTTTAATGATGATGCTGTTAATTCGGCTAAAGATGAACATAGCAGAATAAAAGAGATTTTAGATAATATAATTATGGTATCAGGTGTTGTCAGCAATGAAACTAAGAAGAGTGATAAGCTTATCAATGAACTCGTTGATACAACTAATACAGTAACTAACAGTATGAAAGAGATATCTGCGGCAACTAATATGACAGCGACAAGCATAGAAGAGCAGAGCAGTATGACAACAACTATACAGGAGGCTATTGAACATACAGGAAAGGCTTCTGATCAGATGGTTGAGCTGGCTGTTAATTCTAACGACAGTATACAGAAGAATATTGTTGTTATGGACGAATTAAGAAAGCAGTCTGAGCAGATAACAGATACTAATAAGTCTGTTACTGAGTCTATGCAGAGATTACAGGAAAAGACTAAGAACGTGGAAAATATTGCTGGAATGATACTTAATATATCAAGCCAGACTAACCTTTTAGCACTTAATGCTTCAATTGAAAGTGCAAGAGCTGGTGAAGCAGGAAGAGGCTTTGCGGTTGTTGCTGAGCAGATAAGACAGTTAGCAGAACAGACAAAGAATTTTACAGAAGATATTACTAAGATAACTAATGAACTTAATGATAATGCAGATGAAGTTGTTGTATCTGTTAATTCTTCCGTTGAGGCAACTAAAGAGCAGGGCGAGAGAATAATTGAAGCGGCACATACATTTGAACAGCTTAACAAGAATATAGAAACACTTATAGAGCATATTGATGTTGTTAATAAAGAAATAGCAGGTCTTTCAGACTCTAATAATAAGATTGTAGAGAATATTTCACAGTTATCAGCAGTTACGCAGGAAGTAACAGTCAATGCCGAGCAGGTACATAATATGAGTGAACAGAACCTTGAGTATGCAAAGCAGGTTAAAGAAGCTGTTGGCAATATTAGAATTACATCAGAGAAAATGGAAATAGAAGAATAAAAGTATTTGGATGTACAAAATGATTGTTATAAATTTATCGAAAATTATACGAAAAAACGATTAAATTGTTGAAAAAAATATTAAAATGTTGTAAAATATTGATAACATATAATCAATTATTTGATCGGAGGCGTGTAATATGTTGTTTCAGATTTATGGCGAAGGTGCCATTTACCAGTTATTAGGCTGTGTTCTTGTCTTTGCAGGACTCGTTATCTGTAACGAACTTGCAAGACGTTCTAAATTTGGTGGATTGTTATTCTTTATTATAATTCCAATCGCACTTACAATCTATTTTGTGGCTATCCAGATAGGAGCTGCACAGGGTGCTTCATGGGCACTTAATAATACTACATATAGATATATGAATGGATGGTTCCATTATGCTAAGCTTTATGCCGCTACAGCAGGCTGTATCGGATTTATGATGCTTAAGTATAAGTGGAGCATAGGTAAGACAGAATGGTTTAAAGTATTCCCATTCTTAATCGTTGCCATTAATATTCTTATCGCTGTTTGTAGTGATTTTGAATCAGCAATCAAAGGTGGAATTAATGGCGGCTGGTGGTTCTCTAACGAGGGTGTATGGCTTTACGGTGGCTGGTGGAACTGGCTTAACGGTATCGCAGGCTTAATCAATATCTTCTGTATGACAGGCTGGTGGGGGATTTACTCATCAAAGAAGCAGGATGATATGTTATGGCCAGATATGACAATATGGTTCATTGTTGCATATGATATATGGAACTTCACATATACATATAACAACCTTCCAACACATACTTGGTATTGTGGTGTTGCATTACTTCTTGCTCCTACATTTGCTAATGCGTTATGGAACAAGGGTGGCTGGATTCAGAACCGTGCTAATACACTTGCAATATGGTGTATGTTCGCACAGGTAGTTCCATTATTCCAGGTTGACGGAATATTTGCTACACTTCCAGTCCTTTACAAGTACACAGGAGCTAAGTCAGGAATGGAACTTACACATTATACATTAGAGCAGATGAATGCCGCAGGTGCATATCCAGTTGCTCAGGGTGTAATGGCTATTCTTGCAGTAGTAGCTAACGTAATCTGTATCTCAGTTATCATTAAGAGAGCTATTGAACAGAAGAAGAATCCATACAAGAACGAAATCTTTGCAGGAACTAGAGATTTTGAACAGGCTATGGATAGAGCATAATATATGCGGGTTAATATATCAGTATTGTGATAATTATATATAGATATTGATATATATGGATACATTAAGTATCAAAAGATAAAACAACAAAATACAATGATTATATGAAGATAAGAATACCTTTCTGTTGCAGGGACAATCCTTAACAACAGAAAGGTATTTTTGCATTATAATTATTGCCGTAGTTATATAGTAAGTTGCTAAAGAATACTTTGCTGTGCTATACTAATAATATTAATATGCACCTTTGATGGGTGTAGGAATGGAGGCACATTATGATTAAAAAGATTAGGGGAATTAAAATCGAACTTATAATTATATCAATAGCGTTATTTGTGTTAGGTCTTTTCCTTACAATATTTCCTGAGGTATCACAGATTATCATATGCAGGGCAGTAGGAATTGCATTATGCGTATGGGGAGTGTTAAGGCTTATGACATATTTCAGAATGTCAAGGGAAGATGTATTCGTATCATTCGGACTTGTACAGGGTATATCATTACTTGCATTTGGAATATTCTTTGTTATGAGACCAGAAGCTATTGCAGTATTTTTTGGAACAGCTATTGCCATAATAATTATTATTGACGGTATATTAAAGCTTCAGTATGCAATAGAATTCTATCATATGGAAGCACAGCGCTGGTGGATAGAGGCAATTGCTGCAGCATTAATGGTTGTTATGGGTGTTGTTGCATTATTTAACCCATTTGGTTCATCAACTGTACTTATGATGTTTGTTGGAATTGTGCTTATGGTTGAGGGCCTGAGTGACCTTATATCTATTATAAGAATATCTTCGTTTATTAAGAATTTAAGAGGATAGTGTATTGTCGGGAGGCGGAATAGAATTTGTCTCTGGCATAATTAAGATTAATACAATTATTGAAGTGGTAATCGTAACTGCTGTTATTAATGAATTATTATAATGAAATTATATTGCTGTGGCGGCAGCCAGGCCTTATAAATGTAAAAATATGGAGGAAATAATTAAAATGTCGGATAAAGTAATATACGCAGCTATACTTGGAGCAGGAACAGTAGGACTTGGAACATACAAATTATGTGAGGCTATGAGTGATGAGATAAAGCATAAGACAGGAGCAACACTTGTTATTAAGAAGGTTCTTGTAAGAAATTTATCTAAGAAAAGAGAAGGTATTCCAGATGAAATTCTTACAGATAAGTGGGAAGATATAATTAATGACAAGGATATCAGCATTGTTGTTGAGCTTATGGGTGGAATTCATCCAGCTAAGGATTATGTTCTTGAGGCGCTTAAGGCTGGCAGGCAGGTTGTTACAGCTAATAAGGATCTTATTGCTGAGTATGGAGAGGAAGTTGGCAATGCGGCTAATAAAGCAGGAGCAGACCTTCAGTTTGAGGCGGCTGTAGCTGGTGCAATACCAATTATCAGACCATTAAAGCAGAGTATGACTGGTAACCATATCACAGAGATTATGGGTATTGTTAATGGTACGACTAATTATATTCTTACTAAGATGACAGAGAGTGGAATGGACTACAAGGAAGCTTTGGCAAAGGCTACAGAGTTAGGTTATGCAGAAGCAGACCCGACAGCAGATGTGGAAGGATACGATGCAGGAAGAAAGATAGCTATTATGGCTTCTATTGCATTTAACTCAAGAGTAACATTTGCTGATGTATACACAGAAGGTATTACTAAGATTTCCGCAGATGATATTAAGTATGCCAAGGAATTTGGCTATGTAATCAAGCTTTTAGGTGTTGCCAAGAATACAGAGGACGGAATTGAAGTAAAGGTTCACCCAATGCTCATACCTAATAATCATCCTCTTGCAAATGTTAATGATGCTTTTAATGCTGTATTTGTACACGGTAAGGCTATGGATGATGCAATGTTTATGGGACGAGGTGCAGGACAGATGCCGACTGCCAGTGCAGTTGTAGGTGATATAATTGATGTATGCAGAAATATAGTACACGATTCCTGCGGAAGAATTGGCTGTTGCTGTTATAAGAATCTTGAAGTGAAGGATATAACAGATACTAAGAGCAAATTCTTCTTAAGACTTGAAGTTGCAGACAAGCAGGGCGTTCTTGCCAATATTGCAAGCGTTCTTGGTAACAGCGGTGTAAGCATAGCACAGGTAGTTCAGAAGAGCGGCAAAGACGGAGTTGCTGAACTTGTTATTATAACAGCAGAAGTTCTTGAGAAGAACTTTAATGATGCTATGGCTGTATTTAAGGGACTTTCAGCAGTTAAGAATATAGCTGGTGTTATAAGAGTGTATTAAGATTAACAGAAAGGCAGTTGATAATGGCGGCTAAATATTATGCAGTAAGAAAAGGCAGAAATACAGGAATATATAGAACATGGGATGAATGTAAAAGTCAGGTGTTCCAATATGCCGGAGCTGAATATAAAAGCTTTACAACTGAACAGGAAGCTCTTGAATATATTGGCAGGCTTAAGAATAATGATGTCCAGAGTGAGAGCTATGCGTATGTTGATGGTTCTTTTAATATAGTAACGGGTGTCTATGGATATGGCGGATTTCTTGTATATAATAATGAAAAATATATCATTACAGGAAGTGGCAGTGATAGTGAAATGGCTTCAATGCGTAATGTAGCCGGTGAAATTCTTGGAAGTATGGCGGCAGTAGAGAAAGCAATAGAACTTGGCGTTAAAAGTGTAGATATATATTTTGATTATATGGGAATAAGAGCGTGGGCACTTGGAGAGTGGAAGCGTAATAAGAAAGGTACTATAGCTTATTATGATTATATGCAGTCAGTAAAAGATAAGATAGCCATTAATTTTGTTAAAGTTAAGGGACATTCAGGTGTTGAAGGTAATGAGGAAGCCGACAGGCTGGCTAAGAAAGCTGTAGGAATATTATAAATAGATAAAAGATAGACAAAAGATTGTCAGATAATAATTGACATATAACATTAATATATGATATTATTTATTCGTGTGAGTCAGGAAGTATATGATTTCATACAAATATGACCACTTGTATCTTAGGTGTGCAGTAGTTATACAGCATATCAGGATAAAGTTAAGCCTAACGGACAGGCGGGTCGGTTGCCGGTGTGGTAGAACCACATTATTATTATTGATTGAGCATTAAGCTCTGTTTTTTAAGTTGATTACTTTATAATCTGTGCCAAGCACATCATCTTGTGAAACGGTCAATAAAGAGTGACGCATATTTGTATGACATAGACAAGTCGTCTATGAAATATATTCGCTGATTTCGTATATATTATGACATTATATTGTATAGTTACAGATATATTTTAATGTAATGATGTTGATATTATATTATGACTAATAAGGTGGTAAGTGTGTAAGCACTGCCACCTTTTTTGTGTAATTTAGGAAGCTTTGTGTGATTAAGAAAAACTGCACTGTTTATGAAGTTTAATTATAAGATTTTACATAATTATGGAAATTTTCTGGCAGTGCTTAAAGAAATTATTTTTAATGTATGTGAGGTAAGGGAGATGTCTAATGATCAGACAAGAGCGCCAGTATATGAAGCACTGGAAAAGCTTAGAAGAAAAAGAGTAGTACCATTTGATGTTCCGGGTCATAAAAGAGGAAGGGGCAATCCTGAATTAGTGGAATTATTAGGAGAAAAATGTGTTGGAATAGATGTTAATTCTATGAAGCCATTAGATAATCTGTGTCATCCGGTATCAGTTATAAGGGATGCAGAAGAATTAGCGGCCAGGGCATTTGGTGCAGAGAACGCATTTCTTATGGTAGGTGGAACGACATCTGCTGTGCAGGCGATGATATTATCGAATTGTAAGAGAGGAGATAAAATAATACTTCCAAGGAATGTGCATAAAAGTGCCATTAATGCTTTAGTGTTATGCGGTGCAATTCCTGTATATGTTAATCCGGAGGTTAATCATCAGCTTGGTATTTCACTTGGTATGAATCTGGAGTCAGTACGAAAAGCTGTAAAAGAAAATCCTGATGCGGTTGCAGTGCTTGTAAATAACCCTACATATTATGGAATATGCTCTGATATATGTTCAATAGTGAAGCTGGCACACGAACACGGAATGAAAGTGTTAGCTGATGAGGCACACGGAACACATTTATATTTCCAGCCGCAATTACCAGTTTCTGCTATGGCAGCAGGGGCTGATATGGCGGCAGTATCTATGCACAAATCGGGTGGTTCTTTAACACAAAGTTCGATACTTCTTACGAATAAAGGTGTTAATGCTGATTATGTCAGACAGATTATCAATCTTACGCAGACGACAAGTGGTTCATATCTTTTGCTTGCCAGTCTTGATATTTCAAGAAGAAATCTTGCCTTAAGGGGTGAAGAGTCATTTGCAAAGGTAATGGATATGGCAGAATATGCACGCAGGGAGATTAATGAAATAGGCGGATACTATGCGTATGGAAAAGAACTTGTTAATGGAACAAGCGTATATGATTATGATGTCACTAAATTGTCAGTTCATACGCTTGGATTGGGACTTGCTGGAATTGAAGTATATGATCTGTTAAGAGATGAATATGATATCCAGATAGAATTCGGAGATGTAAGCAATATCCTTGCTTATATATCTATCGGAGACAGATTACAGGATATAGAAAGACTTGTCGGAGCTCTGGCAGATATAGCCAGAATATATAAAAAAGACAGTACTGGAATGTTAAGCGGAGAATTCATAAGTCCAATAGTAGCCAGATCACCTCAGGAAGCTTTCTATTCTGCCAAGGAATCCCTGCCGGTTGAGAAGACTGAGGGAAGAATATCAGGAGAATTTGTTATGTGTTATCCTCCGGGAATTCCGATATTAGCACCGGGAGAGATGATTACAGACGAGATTATACAGTATATTCTGTATGTTAAAGAAAAAGGCTGTTCAATGCAGGGAACAGAAGACAAGAGCGTTAATAAATTAAAGGTTCTGGTATAGACAGATAATTGTGGAAGAGCCATATGAAAGTATATACAGGAAATGAGGATTATTTAATATGGAGATGTGGTTTTCAGAGCTTCATACAAGCAATGTGAAGCTTTCAATGAGAATAGAAGAACAATTGTGTTCGGTGGAGAGTGACTGTCAGAGGATTGATGTGCTTGTTTCAGATGAATTTGGTAAATTTCTTGCATTAGACGGAGAGATACTATTTTCTGAAAAAGACGAGTTTATATATGATGAGATGGTAACCCATATTCCGATGGCAGTCCACCCTGATGTAAAGAATGTATTAATAATTGGTGGAGCCGATGGTGGAGTTGCAAGAGAACTTATCAATTATAAATGTATAGAAAGAATAGATGTTGTTGAACCGGATGAAATGCTTGTTGAAGTATGTAGAAAGCATTTTCCTGAGCTTACCTGTGGACTGGATGATGACAGGGTTAATGTGTATATTCAGGATGCATTAAGATTTTTAAGAAATAAGACGGGTGATTATGACCTGATAATTAATGATGCGACAGATCCATTTGGATATACAGAAGGTTTATTCACCAAAGAATTTTATGGAAGCTGTTATAAAGCACTTAAAAGTGATGGCATTATGGTATATCAGCATGGAAGTCCATTTTATTCAGAAGATAAAGATGAATGTGTGAAAATGCACAGAAAGGCATATCAGGCATTTCCTGTAAGCCGTGTATATCAGGCACATATACCAACTTGTTCATCAGGCTATTGGCTGTTTGGATTTGCTTCCAAGAAATATCATCCGCTTGATGATTTCAGACCGGAGGAATGGAAGAAGTTAGGTATAAAGACAAGATATTATACAACTAATCTTCACAGGGGAGCATTTATGCTTCCGGGTTATGTAGAACAGATGCTTGAAGAAGAAGAAAATGAGAAGAAAGCCTGAAAAGAGTAATAGACAGTGTTTAAAAAGAAAGCGTTAAGATAATTAATAAACAGGGCTTAAAGAATGGAGGATAATTATGAGCAGAGTATTAATAATAGGTTGTGGTGGAGTTGCAACAGTGGCAATTAACAAGTGCTGTCAGAACAGTGATGTATTTACAGAGATATGTATAGCAAGCAGGACTAAAAGCAAATGTGATGCTTTAAAGGATAAATTACAGCCTGATACAAAGACAGTAATTACAACAGCAAAGGTTGATGCAGATAATGTAGAAGAACTTGTGAAGCTTATTGAAAGCTATAAACCAGAGGCAGTGCTTAACCTTGCACTTCCATATCAGGATTTAACAATAATGGATGCCTGCCTTAAGACAAAGGTGCATTATATTGATACTGCTAACTATGAAGCAGAAGATACCGAAGATCCTGAGTGGAGAGCTATATATGAAAAAAGATGTAAGGAAGAAGGTTTTTCAGCTTATTTTGATTATTCTTGGCAGTGGAATTATAAGAAGCAATTTGAAGAAGCTGGAATAATGGGACTTTTAGGAACGGGCTTTGATCCTGGTGTAACAAGTGTATTTTCAGCATATGCACTTAAGCACTACTTTGATGAAATAGACACAATTGATATTCTTGACTGCAACGGCGGAGATCACGGCTATCCTTTTGCGACTAATTTTAATCCTGAGATTAATTTAAGAGAAGTATCAGCACCTGGCTCATATTGGGAAGATGGACACTGGGTAGAAGTACCAGCTATGTCTATAAAGAGAGAATATGATTTCCCACAGGTTGGAATGAAGGATATGTATCTTTTACATCACGAGGAGATAGAATCGCTTGCTAAAAACATTCCGGGAGTTAAAAGAATAAGATTTTTTATGACATTTGGACAGAGCTACCTTACACATATGAAATGTCTTGAGAATGTTGGAATGTTAAGAACTGACCCTGTAAAAGTCAATGGTGTTGAAGTTGTTCCTATACAGCTCTTAAAAGAACTTCTTCCAGATCCTGCTACACTTGGAGAAAGAACAGTAGGAAAGACTAACATTGGCTGTATATTCAGGGGAAGAAAGGATGGAAAAGAAAAGACAATATATATTTATAATGTATGTGACCATCAGGAATGTTACAGGGAAGTTGAATCACAGGCAATATCATATACAACAGGAGTTCCTGCAATGATAGGAACAATGATGGTTGTCACAGGAATGTGGAATAAAGCAGGTGTATACAATGTGGAAGAATTTGATCCTGATCCATATATGGAAGCACTTAATAAATGGGGACTTCCTTGGGTAGTTGAGGAAAATCCACAGCTTGTAGAATAGAGGATATAAGAGTTGATGACAATAGATGATATTACAACACCAGCATATATTATAGATGAGAATATTCTGGTTCATAATCTTGAAATTTTAAAATATGTTGAAGACAAAACAGGATGTAAAATATTGCTTGCACAGAAAGCATTTTCAGCATTTTATGAATATCCGTTAATTGGCAGATACATAAGTGGCACAACAGCAAGTGGATTGTATGAGGCAAGGCTTGGCAGGGAAGAGATGAATAAAGAAAATCACGTCTATGCTCCTGCTTACAAAGAAAAGGATATAGATGAACTTGTAAAAATATGTGACCATATAATATTTAATTCCATAGGGCAGCTTATGCGTTATAAGGAAAAATGTATAAGAAGCGGTATCAGCATAGGACTTAGAATTAATCCGGAAATATCTACGCAGGGTGATAATGCAATATATGACCCTTGTGCGTATGGTTCAAGGCTTGGAGTAACTATTGATATGTTAAACAAGGCAGATGAGGAAGTTCTTAATGGAGTTGAGGGACTTCATTTTCATACTCTCTGTGAGCAGAATTCAGATGCACTTGCAATTACACTTAAAGCAGTTGAAGATAAATTCGGGCATATTATGAAGAATATGAAATGGATTAATATGGGCGGTGGACATCATATAACAAGAAAAGATTATGATATAGATACACTTATTGGCTGCGTTAATCACATAAAGAGTGAATATAATGTACAGGTGTATTTAGAGCCGGGCGAGGCTGTTGCTCTTAATGCCGGTTATCTTGTTACAGAGGTGTTAGATAAGGTTGATAATGGAATCGAAACGCTTATACTTGATGCTTCTGCCGCGTGCCATATGCCAGATGTCCTCGAAATGCCATATACACCACCACTTCGGGGAGCACAGATAATTAAAAATATCAAAGAATATAAAAATGTTACTGCTGGTAAAGATATTCAGGAAAATGAAGATATTAGGAAGTATAAAGATAAAAAAGAATACAGAGAAAATGTATACAGGCTGTCTTCATATACCTGTCTTGCAGGAGATATTATAGGTGATTATAAGTTTGACAGTAAGATTAATATAGGGGACAGGCTTGTATTTGAGGATATGGCGATATACTCAATGGTAAAGAATAATACATTTAATGGAATACCACTTCCAGCTATAGCGGTAATGAAAGATAAAGAAGTGCGGGTTATTAAAGAATTTGGTTATGAAGATTTTAAGTGGAGGCTTTCGTGAGAATAACAGATACTACACCTATAGAAGATGGCTATTATATGCCGGCAGAATATGACAGGCACAAGGCTACAATTATGATATGGCCTGTAAGGACAGGCTCGTGGCCTTATAATGCTGTAGCTGCACAGAATGTATTTGTGGATATTGCACATATAATATCCAGACACGAAAAAGTGTATATATTAGCAGATGAGAAGCACTATGCACAGGCAGAAGCAAGATTTATGAAAATAAAAGACGCTGTAACAGGAGAATGTAATAAAGCCAGTGAAGATATTAAAGCTGCCTGGAATATTGAAGTAGTCTGCATCGAAACAGATGATGCGTGGGCAAGAGATGTATGTCCCACGTTTGTAAAAAACGGACATACAGGTGATGTACGTGGGATTAACTGGAAATTCAATGCGTGGGGTGGCGATTATGACGGACTTTACAAGAATTGGGAAAAGGACGATAAAGCAGCTCTGCAATTCTGTAATATGACAGGATATGATTGCTATGATGCCAATCCGTTTGTGCTTGAGGGAGGTTCTATACACAGTGATGGTGAAGGTACGGTTATAGTAACTGACAGCTGTCTTTTAAGCAAGGGAAGAAATCCAGATATGAGCAGGGAACAGATTGAGCATAATCTTAAGAAATATCTAGGGGCAAAGAAAATTATATGGATTCCATATGGAATATATAATGATGAAACTAATGAACACGTTGATAATGTGTGTGCATTTACCTCACCAGCTAATGTAGTTCTTGCGTGGACGGATAATGAGGAAGATCCTCAATATGCAATGTCTTTGGCTGATATGAAGGTGCTTGAAAGAGAAACTGATGCCAGAGGACGTAAGTTTAATGTTCATAAACTGCATATACCGGATGTCCCAGTGTGCATAACTGATAATGATTTAAAGGGTCTTGTGTTTGAAGCAGGAGAAGATATGCGTGAAGCGGGAGAGCGGCTTGCGGCCAGTTATGCTAACTTCTATATAGCCAATGATATTGTGCTTGTTCCACAGTTTGGCGATGTTAAAGATAAGCAGGCAGTAGATCTTATTCAGAATCTTATGCCAGAGTATGAGGTTATTGGTGTGTATGCAAGAGATATAATTGTTGGTGGAGGCAATATACATTGTATTACACAGCAGATACCGCAATAACAGGATATATTAAAGTGGTATATATGTTACAGATTAGTGCTGCTGGCACAATTAAGGTATAAAAAGAAGTCAAAGCGTAATAGGTTATAGATTGGTTTTAGTGTGACAGACACGGAAATGAGGTAATATGAGCAGAAAAGTAAAAGCTGCGGCAATTCAGATGCGGTGCAGTAATAATGTCGGCGATAATATAAAAAAAGCTGATGAAATGACAAGAGAAGCAGTAAAAAAGGGAGCTAATATAATTCTTCTGCCAGAATTATTTGAAAGACAGTATTTCTGTCAGGAGAGAAGATATGAATATTACGCCTATGCCAAAAGCGTACAAGAAAATGATGCTGTCCAGCATTTTACACAGACTGCTAAGGAACTTGGAGTTGTTATAATTGTAAGTTTTTATGAAAAAAACATAAATGTGTTGTATAATACAGTTACGGTTATTGATGCTGATGGAAGCAATCTTGGAATATACAGAAAGACACATATTCCAGATGACCATTATTATCAGGAGAAATTCTATTTTACGCCGGGTAATACAGGATTTAAGGTGTTTAATACAAGGTTTGGCAATATAGGTATAGGAATATGCTGGGATCAGTGGTTCCCTGAAACGGCAAGAGCATTAGCAGTGAATGGTGCAGAGATATTATTCTATCCTACAGCTATAGGAAGTGAGCCTATACTTGAATGTGACAGTATGCCTCATTGGAGAAGGTGTATGCAGGGACACGCCGGCTGTAATCTTGTTCCTGTGGTGGCAGCTAACAGAATTGGAATAGAAACAGTAGACCCTTGCGAGGCAAATGGTGGACAGAAAAGTTCACTCAAGTTCTATGGTTCATCATTTATAACAGATAATACAGGTGAAGTCATATGTGAAGCAGGAAGAGATACAGAAGAAGTACTTGTTGCACAGTTTGATTTAGATGAATATATGACAGACAGATTATCGTGGGGATTATTCAGAGATAGAAGACCGGAAATATATAACTGAATTGGAGATAAACGTAGTGAAGAAACTTGTTATAGGTATGCTTGCCCACGTTGATGCAGGTAAGACAACATTATCTGAGAGCATATTGTATACATCGGGAGCTATAAGAAAGCTTGGAAGAGTAGATAACAAAGATGCGTTTCTTGATAATAATGATTATGAAAGACAGCGTGGAATAACGATATTTTCCAAGCAGGCAGTATTTACCTACAAAGATTTAGATGTTACATTGCTTGATACACCCGGACACGTTGATTTTTCGGCAGAGATGGAGAGAACGCTCTGGGTGCTTGATTATGCTGTTCTTGTTATTAACGGAATGGATGGGGTTCAGGGACATACAGAGACACTTTGGGGACTTTTAAAGAGATTAAAAGTCCCTGTGTTTATATTTGTCAATAAAATGGACCAGCAGGGAACAGACAGGCATAGAATATTAGAACAATTAAAGAATAAGTTATCATCAGGATGTGTGGATTTTGACAGGCTTGATTATGAAGAGCTTGCTGTGTGCAATGAAGAAGCATTAGAGCAGGTGTTAGATGAAGGCATTGTTGATGATAAGCTTATAGGAAATATGATAAGCCAAAGAGAAGTATTTCCTGTAATATTCGGCTCTGCATTAAGACTTGATGGAGTGGACAGACTTCTTGATATTATGAATAAATATTGTGAGGTATCTGAAAATGGTGATGATAAGCAGTCGGATATGTCAGCAAGAGTATATAAAATATCAAGAGATGACAGGGGTGAAAGGCTTACACACATTAAGGTTACAGGCGGAAGCCTTAAAGCTAAACAGCTTATTAATGGTGAGAAGATTAACCAGATCAGAATATATTCAGGTGAGAAGTATACTTCGGTAAATGAAGCTGTATGTGGAAGTATATGTGCAATAACAGGGCTGGAGGGCACCTATGCAGGACAGGCATTAGGCAGGGAGAATAATGATAATGCACCGGTGTTATCCCCTGTGCTTAATTATAAGATTAATCTTCCAGCAGGAACAGACCCGCTTATGATGCTTCCTAAACTTAAGATGATTGAGGAGGAAGAACCACAGCTTCACATTGAATGGAATGAGAGCTTTAAAGAAATACATGTGCAGGTTATGGGACCTGTTATGATAGAAGTCCTTCAGAATATTATTAAAGAACGTTTCGATTGTGATGTGACATTTTCTGAAGGAAGCATTGTATACAAGGAAACCATAGCTGATAAAGTTGAAGGAATCGGACATTTTGAGCCTTTAAGACATTATGCGGAGGTGCATCTTATATTAGAGCCGGGTGAAGCTGGGAGCGGTATGCAGTATGAGCTTGATTGTAGTGATGATATGCTTGCCAAGAACTGGCAGAGGCTTATATATACACATCTGTGCGAAAAGACACATAAGGGTGTGCTTACAGGTTCAGCACTTACTGATGTTAAGATAACGGTTGTTGCAGGCAGAGCACATAACAAGCATACAGAGGGCGGAGATTTCAGGCAGGCTACATACAGGGCAGTAAGAAATGGACTTATGCAGGCAGAGAGTGTACTGCTTGAGCCATTTTATGAATTCACTCTAATACTTGACAGACAGTATATAGGCAGGGCTATGACTGACTTTGAGAGAATGGGTGCACAGTTTGAGATTAACGATAATGGTGATGAAGCAGTAATAAAGGGTGCTGGTCCTGTTGCCACTGTTGGTAACTATCAGGCAGAGGTTAATGCGTACACTAGGGGAAAGGGAGTATTAAGACTTAAAATGTCTGGCTACAGACCTTGTCATAATACAGATGAGGTTATTGAACAAATCGGATATGAAGTCGAGAGAGATACAAGAAATCCAGCAGATTCAGTATTCTGTGCGCACGGTTCAGGTTTTAATGTGCCTTGGTATGAAGTCAAAGATTATGCACACGTTGACAGCGTGCTTAATCCAGTGGGAACTAATGAAAATGTAGTTCTCACACCAAAAGAAGCAGCAAGAACGGTATCTGATGAATGGATTGGAACAGATGAAGTTGACAGAATACTGGCACAGACGTACTTTGCTAACAGCAGGGGTGATAATGAAAGACGTAAGATGTCTAAAAGAAAAGCCTCTGATGAAATGGGAAGATATGTAACAGCCTCTGGCAGTGGAAGCTATAATAATGGACAGTATAAAGCTTCGCAGTCTAAGAAGCAGACAAATTCAATATCGTATCTTCTTGTAGACGGCTATAATATAATACACGCGTGGAGCGAGCTTGAGGAATTGTCAAGAATTAATATGGACAGTGCAAGGGATAAGCTTCTTGATATAATGTGCAATTATCAGGGTATGAAGAAGTGTGAGCTTATCGTTGTATTTGATGCTTACAGGGTATCAGGACATCATGAAGAATATATGGACTATCATAATATTCACGTTGTATACACGAAAGAGGCAGAAACGGCAGACCATTATATAGAAAAGTTTGCACATGAGAATGGAAAGAAATATAATATAACAGTTGCTACATCAGATGGACTTGAGCAGGTTATTATCCGTGGAGCAGGCTGTCTTTTGTATTCAGCAAGAGAATTTGAGAAAGAGGTAAAAGCTATGGAGGAGCATATCCGCAGCGATTACCTTAACAGGACATATTAATTAATGGAAATCGAGGTTATGGATTATGAGTACATTATGGGTTATAGGAGATTCAACAGTAAGCAGTTTTGAGGATAAATACTACTATCCAAGATATGGTTATGGAACAATGCTTGATAAGTACCTTAATGATAATGTCAAGGTTGTCAACATTGCATTATCTGGCAGAAGCAGTAAGAGTTATCTTTCAGAGCCTGAATATAATACGCTTATTAATGGAATGAAGCAGGGTGATTATCTTTTAATAGGTTTTGGACACAATGATGAAAAGACAGAGAAGGAAAGATATACAAGTCCTGTTGGTGACTATATGACAGAAGGAACATTTGCTAATACTTTATATGTTAATTATATCAGGAAAGCAAGGAATGCAGGCTGTTATCCTATACTTTGTACTCCTATTGTAAGAAGAAGTGCATCTGGCGAATGGAAAGCCACAGAACTTCATATTACACAGGATGTTGCACAGTATAAAGGCGGAGATTATGCACTTGCAGTAAGAGAATTAGGAAAAGCCGTTGGCGTTCCGGTTATAGATATGACACAGCTTACCAGGGATGAATATGAAAAGTTAGGATCTGATAATACAATATATCTTCATGCGTGGCCATCTAATAATAAGCTGAGCGTTGATAATACACATACTAACATATGGGGAGCAAGGGTTAATGCTTATATGATAATGTCAGCAGTGAAAGAACTTAATATAAGTGGTCTGTCGGAAAATGTTGTGAACATTGATAACAACCCATTAGATTATAAAGAAAAGTTTCTTGTATCTAATAAAGATTATGTTCCAGTTGTATTCAGCGATAAGCTTCCAGACAGCAGATTGTTTAAGGATTATGGAGAGTACAAGGCGGCTGTATTTGGTGATGTATTAGGAGAAGTTGATGATACAGACTTTACTCTTGGAACAGATGCTAATGGAGATATGAACATAGCTGTCAGAAATAACAGAGGCAAGATATCTGCTGTAACAGACGGCATTGCTATGTATTATAAAAAAGTTGATATAACAGAGCATTTTACTCTTACAGCAACAGTTAAGGTTAATAAAATATTTGCTAATGACCAGGTATCTTTTGGGCTTATGGTAAGAGATGACTGCTATATTGATAAGAATATGCCTGACATATTAGGAGATTATGTTGCCGCCGCACCATTATTTATAACAAAGGGTGAGAAGGCGACAGCTACATTTGCAAGACGAAGCGGACAGCTTGTGCTTGGAAAAGATACGAATGAGGTTATAAAAGAAGGTGGGGAGTATGAGCTTATGCTTTCATCTTCTTCTGACGGATATGCGGCTAAGTTTGGAAAGGGTGATGTTATTACAGGCGGATATGATTTTAAGCTTACTGCAATTGACCCGGCTCATGTATATGTAGGAATGTTCGTATCAAGAAATGCAGATGTTATATTTTCTAATATTAAATATACAAAGAATGAATAAAATGTTATAATAAATCTAACAAAATATAGAACATAGAAGAAGGCTGTGTTTCATATATTAAACAGGATTGTGTTAATTGAATATTGGACTGGGGGTATGCTTATGAGAATAACATTTTTAGGAGCAGATCACGAGGTGACAGGAAGCTGCCATTATCTACAGGTGGCAGACAAGAACATTTTAATTGATTGCGGAATGGAGCAGGGCAATGATGTGTATGAGAATCAGGAGCTTCCAATTCCAGCGTGTGATGTTGATTATGTGCTTCTTACCCACGCACATATTGACCATTCAGGACTTATTCCACTTCTTTATGTGAATGGTTTCAGGGGAAAGATATACTGTACAGAGGCGACAGTACAGCTATGTGACATAATGTTAAGAGATAGTGCACATATACAGATGTTTGAAGCTGAGTGGCGTAACAGAAAGGCTAAGCGTTCTAATGGCACTTTAAAGGAATTTATTCCATTATATGATGCAAAAGCAGTATATGAGGTTATGAAGCAGTTCGTTGGTCTTGAATATGAGAAGATTGTAAAGATTGATGATAATGTGAGCATAAGATTAAGAGATGTAGGACATCTGCTTGGTTCTGCCAGTATTGAAGTATGGGCATCAGAAGATACACCAGAGGGCAGGGTTGAAAGAAAGCTTGTATTCTCTGGAGATATAGGCAATGTTCATAAGCCGATAACCAAGGACCCTGCAACAGTTGCAGATGCAGATTATGTTGTTATGGAGTCAACTTATGGCAACAGAAGCCATAATGGAACACCTGATTATGTGGCTGAGCTTGTCAAAGTATTCAAGCGTACATTTGACAGAGGCGGTAATGTTGTTATACCATCATTTGCGGTTGGAAGAACACAGGAGCTTTTATATCATATAAGAAAGATAAAAGCGGATGGACTTATGGACAGGGATTTTGATGTGTATGTCGACAGCCCTCTTGCAATTGAAGCTACAGAGGTGTTTAGTAAGAATGTAGAGCAGTGCTTTGATGAAGATGCGATTGAACTTGTAAGACAGGGGATTAATCCTTTATCTTTTCCGGGGCTTAAATATGCCATATCAAGTGAAGAGTCCAAGATGATTAATTTTGATACTAATCCTAAGGTAATCATATCAGCATCTGGTATGTGTGAGGCCGGACGAATAAGACATCATTTAAAGCACAATCTGTGGAGACCAGAGTGTACGATACTTTTTGTAGGTTATCAGGCCAATGGTACAACAGGACGAATTATTGTTGACGGAATTGACGAGATTAAGTTATTTGGTGAGCCAATTCAGGTAAAAGCAGAGATTGCACAGCTTCCGGGTTCAAGCGGACACGCTGATAAAGACGGTCTGATTCATTGGGTGAATGCATTTACCAATAAGCCAAGAAAGGTATTCGTTGTACACGGTGAGGACAGTGTGTGTGAAGAATTTACACAATGTCTTAAAGAAGAATATGGTTTTGATGCGTATGCTCCATATACCGGCACTTCATTTGACCTGATTACAGGACAGATGATTGCTGAGGGCAATAAGGAGAAGAAGAGCAGAAGAACAACAGTTAATAAGCGTAATAAGAGCGTATTTGACAGGCTTGTTGCGGCTGGTAAGAGACTTATGAGTGTTATTGCACACAATGAGGGCGGTGCGAATAAGGATCTTGCGAAGTTTACAGACCAGATTAATTCACTTTGCGATAAATGGGACAGATAAGAGAATAATTTAAGATGAAATAATTATAAATATAATAATAGTAAATTATTATTAATAATATAATTATATATAATTTAAGCGATTAGATAAGAATGGAGATTATTATGAAAAAAATGCTTTTTGTATTCAATCCTAATTCTGGTAAGGCTCAGATTAAGAATTCTTTGTTAAAGATTATTCAGATATTCTCCAATGCGGACTATGAGGTTACTGTGTATCCTACGAAAGCAGCACTGGACGGATTTGAGAGAGTTAAAGCTGATGAAGGACGATATGATGTTATTGTATGCAGTGGCGGCGATGGTACTCTTAATGAGATTGTCAGTGCTGTAGCAGGATATAGTACAGTTAAACCACCGATAGGTTATATTCCAAGCGGTTCTACTAATGATTTTGCCAGGAGTCTTGGAATACCGTCAGATAAGATCAGGGCTGCATGCAATATAATCAATGGTGAAAGCTTTCCATGCGATATAGGAATTGCCAATGACAATAAATATTTTAATTATGTGGCAGCTTTTGGTGCATTTACAGATGTTGCCTACGAAACACCACAGGATCTTAAGAATATGTTAGGTCATCAGGCGTATGTTATTGAGGGTGTTAAGAGATTATCTAATCTTAAGGCTTGCAGAATGAAGATTAAGAGCGATGAACTTAATGTGGAAGATTCATTTATATATGGAATGGTTAGCAACGCAAGCTCAATAGGCGGAATGAAAGGCCTTATAGCAGAAGGAGTTGATTATCAGGACGGAATGTTTGAAGTTACCCTTATAAGGGAGATTAAGAATCCTATGGATTTACAGGCAATAGTTAATGCTTTTATAACACAGAAGATAGATGACTGCGATATGGTATATACATTTAAGACCAAGGATATAACATTTGAGTCAAAGGAAGAAGTTAAGTGGACACTTGACGGAGAATTTGGAGGCATACATAATAATGTCAACTTAAAAGTCTGCCAGAAAGCGGTGGATTTCATAGTTAAGAAAAGAAGGAAAAAAGAAGAAAAAGATTTATTAAATTAATAAGCGGATTGATAAAGTTAATTAAATTAATAATTGTTTGTAAAAAATATGTCGAAATATTAAATAATTAAAGTGATAAAAGCTATCAGCAAGGGTATATGGCTTTTATCACTTTATTTTTTTACAACTTTAGTTTTAAGGGCAGAAAATGGAACTTAAAAGATAAACAATTTAGACACAATTTTAAATTTTATGATAAAGTGATGTTGGAATATGGGCTGATAGAAAGATGACTTGATATATAAAATGTATTAATATGTTTGCGTATAATATATTTTAAGTGCTGATTCAATGAAATAGTCAGATAATAATGTATTAAATTACAAATAATTGAATAATCTGATAATTTAACCAAATAAAAAGTTTACAAGATAAAAAAATAGGAGTATATTAAGCACAAGAAAAACAAGTCTACCACATTTGTGGGTTAAATCAGACGATTGTTAATTATACAAATCATACGATAAGACTTGCATTACAGATTATATATGAAAGGATGAGCAGACTATGGAAAATCAAAATAATCAGCCTGGACTTTACAGCCCACAGTTTGAACACGATAACTGTGGCATCGGTGCAGTTGTAAGCATCAAGGGAGTAAAGACACATCAGACAGTATCAGACGCATTAAGCATCGTTGAGAACCTCGAACACAGAGCAGGTAAAGATGCAGAGGGAAAGACTGGTGATGGTGTAGGTATCCTTCTTCAAATATCACATAAATTCTTTAAGAAAGCAGTTAAACCTCTTGGAATTAAGATTGGTGAGGAAAGAGAGTATGGTGTAGGTATGTTCTTCTTCCCACAGGACGAACTTGCAAGAAACCGTGCTAAGAAGATGTTTGAAATCATCGTTGAAAAAGAAGGTCTTGAGTTCTTAGGCTGGAGAGAAGTTCCAACATTTCCTAATGTACTTGGTAAAAAGGCAGTTGACTGTATGCCATACATTATGCAGGGCTTTGTAAAGAAACCTAAGGATGTTAATAAGGGAATTGACTTTGATAGAAAGCTTTATGTTGCAAGACGTGTATTCGAGCAGACAGCAGAAGATACATATGTCTGTTCGCTTTCAAGCAGAACTATTGTATACAAGGGTATGTTCCTTGTTGGACAGTTAAGAACATTCTTTAAGGATCTTGTAGATGAAGATTATGAGTCAGCTATTGCACTTGTTCATTCAAGATTTTCAACTAACACTAACCCAAGCTGGGAACGTGCTCATCCTAATAGATTTATTGTTCATAATGGTGAGATTAATACAATCAAAGGTAACGCAGATAGAATGTTATCAAGAGAAGAAACTATGGTTTCTCCATATCTTGAAGATGAAATGTCTAAGATAACACCAGTTGTTAATACTAACGGTTCAGATTCAGCTATGTTAGATAATACTCTTGAATTCTTTGTAATGAATGGTATGCCACTTCCACTTGCTGTTATGATTACAATTCCAGAGCCTTGGAGCAATAATAAAGCTATGGAGCAGGAGAAGAAAGACTTCTACCAGTATTATGCAACAATGATGGAGCCTTGGGACGGACCTGCTTCAATCCTCTTCTCAGATGGAGATATTATGGGAGCAGTTCTTGATAGAAATGGTCTTCGTCCTTCAAGATACTATATTACTAATGATGGTTATCTTATTCTTTCATCAGAAGTAGGTGCACTTCCAATAGATGAGAGTAGAATTAAAGTTAAGGACAGACTTCATCCAGGAAAAATGCTTCTTGTAGATACAGTTAAGGGAGAGCTTATTGATGATGACAAGCTTAAAGAGCAGTATGCAACTAAGCAGCCTTATGGTGAATGGCTTGATAACAATCTTATAAATCTTTGTGATTTAAAGATTCCTAACAAGAAAGTTCCAACACATACTAAGGAAGAAAGAGCAAGATTACAGAAAGCTTTCGGTTATACATATGAAGATTTCAGAACATCAATACTTCCAATGGCACTTAATGGAGCAGAGTCAATTGGAGCTATGGGTATAGATACACCACTTGCGGTGCTTTCTAACAGACACCAGCCTTTATTTAACTATTTTAAGCAGTTATTTGCACAGGTTACTAATCCACCTATTGATTCGATAAGAGAAAAGATTGTAACTTCAACTACTGTATATCTTGGTAAAGATGGAAATGTGCTTGAGGAAAAGCCAGAGAACTGTAAGAACTTAAAGATTAACAATCCTATTCTTACTAATACAGATCTTTTAAAGATTAAGAATATGAAAGTTGAAGGCTTTAAGGTAGAGACAATTCCTATTACATATTATAAGAATACATCAATTGAAAAGGCTATTGACCATATATTCGTAGAGGTTGACAGGGCACACAGAGAAGGTGCTAACATCATTATCCTTTCAGACAGGGGTGTTGATGAGAATCACGTTGCAATTCCATCACTTCTTGCAGTAGGTGCTGTACAGCATTACCTTGTACAGACTAAGAAGAGAACAAGTATGGCAGTTATACTTGAAAGTGGTGAGCCAAGAGATGTACATCATTTTGCAACACTTTTAGGATATGGTGCATCAGCTATCAACCCATATCTTGCACAGGAGAGCATACAGGAGCTTATCGACCTTAATATGCTTGACAAGGATTACTATGCAGCAGTCGATGACTACAACAATGCTATTATAAGTGGTATTGTTAAGATTGCAGCTAAAATGGGTATTTCAACAATCCAGTCATATCAGGGTGCTAAGATATTTGAGGCAATTGGTATTAACTCAGATGTAATTAATAAGTACTTCACTGGTACTGTATCAAGAATTGAAGGAATCGGACTTAAGGATATTCAGGAAGATGTGGAAACACTTCATTCTAAGGCATTTGATCCACTTGGACTTTCAACAGATACAACTCTTGACAGTGAGGGCGCTCATAAGATGAGAAGTGGAAAAGAAGAACATCTTTACAATCCACAGACAATACATCTTTTACAGCTTGCAGCACGTACAGGTGATTATAATACATTTAAGGAATATACAGCTCTTGTTAATAAAGAAGAGGGCGTTAAGAACTTAAGAGGACTTATGGATATCAAGTTCCCTAAGAAGGGAATAAATATAGATCAGGTAGAGAGTGTTGATTCTATCGTTAAGAGATTTAAGACCGGTGCCATGTCATACGGTTCCATCTCTAAGGAAGCACACGAGACTATGGCTATTGCTATGAATATGCTTCACGGCAAGTCTAACTCAGGTGAAGGTGGAGAAGATGAAGACAGACTTACAGTAGGTGCTGACGGACTTAACAGATGTTCAGCTATCAAGCAGGTAGCTTCAGGACGTTTTGGTGTTACAAGCAAGTATCTTGTAAGTGCTAAGGAAATCCAGATTAAGATGGCACAGGGTGCTAAGCCAGGTGAAGGTGGACATCTTCCAGGAAAGAAGGTATATCCTTGGATTGCAAAGACACGTCTTTCAACACCAGGTGTATCACTTATATCACCACCACCTCATCACGACATTTATTCTATCGAAGATTTAGCACAGCTTATATATGATTTAAAGAATGCCAACAAGAATGCAAGAATATCAGTTAAGCTTGTATCAGAAGCAGGTGTTGGTACTATAGCTTCTGGTGTTGCCAAGGCAGGTGCACAGGTTATCCTTATATCAGGTTATGATGGAGGTACTGGTGCAGCTCCAAGAAGTTCTATACATAATGCAGGACTTCCTTGGGAATTAGGACTTGCAGAAGCTCATCAGACACTTACAATGAACGGACTTCGTAATAAGGTTATAATCGAGACAGATGGTAAGCTTATGAGCGGACGTGATGTTGCAATAGCAGCTATGCTTGGTGCAGAAGAATTCGGTTTTGCAACAGCTCCACTTGTAACAATGGGCTGTGTAATGATGAGAGTATGTAA
>ERZ773131.72-NODE-72-length-94634-cov-12.879973_pt1 | contig 94634 bp, 76 predicted proteins | sample MGYA00511082_ERZ773131 | MGnify/ENA primary metagenome ERZ773131 (study PRJEB29015, sample SAMEA2737813) | human gut metagenome | biome: human gut; feature: human-associated habitat; material: faeces | place: China | collected 2012 ... | reverse complement strand
GCCTCGCGGATGACGGCAAAGTTCGGCAGGAAGAACGGCGTGACCGCCTCGATGATGAGCCGTCCTTGCTTCTTGGCCAGCGCGCGGACGGCGGCAACATCCCTGCCGCACGGCGCAAAGGGCTTCTCCATGATGACATCATGGCCGCCACGCAACGCCAGTTCCGCATAGGGCACATGCACGTGATTGGCCAGCCCGACGTAGACGACGCAGTCGCTTGCAAGCAGCGCCTGCATATCCGTGTAGACATGCGGAATCTGCCACTCTGCCGCAAGCTTCTCCGCCTTCGCGCGGCTCTGCGGCCGTGCAAACACGCTGTCTACCGTAATCTCCGGCACCTCGCGCAGCGCCAAGAGCGCATCCTGCACGATCTTTCCCGTGCCAAGCATGGCTAATTTCATGAGAATCCCTCCTACCAGATTGGCGGTCTAACTATATCATATTTTCATTCGACGGTCCGCAGCTCCTTCCCTGCCTGGCTGTGCCGAAGTTTGCCCGGTACAGGCGATTCATCGTCCTGAAAGATAAGTGTAATATTCACATTGACATCAAAGGTAGGGCGTGTTATAGTAAAGCTGCTAAATGTAATAATATTAATTACAAAAAAGAGTTTTACGATAAGAGAACGGCGGCTTGACCGGCGGCCGATAGGAGGAATATTACGCGGGTGAGAACGACTTGGAGATGACGGCAGCAGCCCTGTTCCCGGAAAAGCAGGAAGCAGCGATCCCGAATACGGGCTCGACTCAGGACATCGCAGCCATCAAGAAAGTCATCGGCCAATATGCGGATTCCATCACGAATTACAACCTGAAGGAAGCGGAGCGCATCTGGCAGACGGACGACCGCACGACGTTCATCCAACCGCACGGCAATGAGTACGGCTGGAAGATTGTTCATGTCCACTATTCGCAGATGCCGATCACGGGAGCAAAGCAGGGATTCTGATGTCGACCCAAGAACTAGAGAGAAGAAGAGGTGGTAACCATGTTTGGTTTTTCCGATAAAGTCATATATCCAGAAGCCGCTCCCTATGAGGAACAGCTGGCGGTGCTGCAGTAGAAGCTCGCGCAGGCGGATGCTCTGCTCGTGGGGGCCGGGGCGGGCCTCTCGACAGCAGCCGGACTATCGTACGACGGGGCGCGCTTCCAGAAGTACTTCTTTGATTTTGCCGAGAAGTACGGCATCCATGACATGTATACGGGTGGATTCTACCCGTTCCCGAGTCCGGAGGTCTACTGGGCGTGGTGGAGCCGCCACATCTATTTCAATCGCTATGTCGATGCACCGAGCGATGTCTATCCGACCTTGCGGCATCTTGTCGAGGACAAGGACTACTTCGTGCTGACGACAAATGTCGACCACCAGTTCCAGCGCAGCGGCTTCGACAAGCGGCGGCTCTTCTACACGCAGGGCGACTATGGATTGCTGCAGAGCGTGCAGCCGGAAGTGGCGAGGACGTACGACAACCGCGAGATGGTCGAGGCCATGCTCGAGGCACAGGGCTTTGTCCGTGGGGCAGACGGCATCTTTGAGGTGCCGTCATCGGGCAAGCTCAAGATGGTCGTGCCGAAAGAGCTCGTGCCGGTCTGTCCGGACGATGGCCGTGCGATGATGGTCAGCGTCCGCTGCGACAGCCGCTTCGTCGAAGATGCAGGCTGGCATGCGGCGCATGCGCGCTACAAGGCGTTCCTCGCCGCGCATGAAGACGATGCCATCCTCTATCTGGAGCTCGGCGTCGGACTCAACACGCCCGTCATCATCAAGTACCCGTTCTGGTACTACACGAAGATGAATCCGAACGCATTCTACACTAGCATCAACCTTAGCGGCGCAGCGTGTTCATCTTCCATCCGCAAGCGCAGCCTCTGCATCGAGGCGGATATCGGCAAGGTCCTGCACGATCTTGCCCGAACCGACGCGCATCTGGTGAAAGGAGATGTGACCGCATGACACAGGAAGAACGGCGCCGCTGGCTCATCCGCTATCTACAGCGGGAGATGCCGGAATACGCGCACTACGGCATCCCCGATGATGAAGCAGGGCAGTGGCATCTCCTGCGCGCGCTCTTCAACGTGCGGCCGCCTGCGCCGGTGCCAATGGAATTCCAGCGCATCGAAGGAGCGCTCTTGGAGGCAATGACGGCGGCCAAGGGCATTGTCGATGGCATGGGGCTGTCCGTATCTAGCCTAGACCCCCGTCTGGTGCTCTGGCAGGGCGACATCACGCGGCTGCGCGTCGACGCCATCGTCAATGCGGCCAACAGCCAGATGCTCGGCTGCTTCCTGCCGAACCATAACTGCATCGACAACATCGAGCAGACGATGGCAGGCGTCGAGATGCGCTACGACTGCTACAAACTCATGCAGGCACAGGGCCACGATGAGCCGACAGGCAAGGCCAAGATCACGTCTGGCTACCATCTTCCCGCGCGCTTCGTCCTGCACACGGTAGGTCCCATCGTGCAGGGCAGCCTGACAGATGAGCACCGCAGGCTTCTGGCCTCGTGCTACGAGTCCTGTCTCACGCTTGCAGCAGAGCACGGTCTCAAGAGCGTCGCCTTCTGCTGCATCTCGACGGGCGTCTTCCGCTTCCCGAAAGACGAGGCGGCCCATATCGCCATCCGCACCGTGCGGCACTGGCTCGATGCGCATCCAGACGCCTCCATCGAACGCGTCGTCTTCGATGTCTTCGAGGACGCGGACCTGCTCCGCTACGAGCGCCTGCTCTACACATGAACCATCAAAAAAATAAAACGCCTGACCGGCTGGCCGGGCGTTTTGTTTTTTGTCAGGCTTGCAGCATCTTGCGGATGACCTGCTTCGTATGGTCGGACAGTCCGTCGGCGAGGTCAAGGGCCTGGGTCAGGAACTCCTTGAAGGCGTCGACTTCTTTGTGGTCGATGGCCAGCGGCACGAGGTCGAAGTTGCTCGGCTTCGCGATTTTCGTCGCGACGAGGTACTCGAACTTCTCGCGCGGCTTGCGGCGGCCCTTGATGATGGCGTCGATTTCCTCTTTTGTCGTGACTTTCTTCATCACGTAGCGCATGGCGGGATCCATGAGCAGGTGGTAGCGCTGCTCGTAGATGTACTCCTGCAGCTCCTGTGGGAGGTCGCAGAGCATGTTGGCGACGGCCTGCGTGATCTGGCGCTTGTCGTAGGCGTCGAGCAGCGGCGCGATGAGCTTCTCGAGGCGGCGGTAGAAGAAGACGGTCGAGCGGCTGACGCCGAAGAGCTTTGAGACGGCCGTGTTGACATCGACGCCGGAGCCGTAGAAGGACTCTTCCTTCTCGAGGCGGGCCATCTCGCTGTAGCAGCGGATGCGGATGGCGGAGTCCTCCTTGGCACGCTGGGCGATGTTCGTCAGGATGACGATGCGGCGCGCCGTCGGCGCTGTGATCTGCCCGTGCTGGTAGACCTTGCAGGGAATGCGCAGGTATTTCTCGTCGTGCGTGACTTCGTAGAGCTCATGGTAGACGAGCGTGCGCGTGTGGCCCCCGAGGATCATGTAGCTGCCGTCCTCCTGCTCCCAGACGGTGCAGGGATGCCAGAGGCCGTACTTGTAGATGGACTGGAAGATCAGCGCGTACTGGTCCGGCTGCGGACGGCCGAAGAAATTCCAATCATCCGGCGCGGGGTGAAGCTTATCAAGGTCGATGAGCTGCTCGTGATGTGCGGGCAGCAGCGTGTCGACGCGGTCGGGCTCCTCCGCGTGCTGCGGCGCGACGGCTGCGGCGGGCTTAGCCATCAGTTCCTTGAGCGCGGCGATGCGCTCCGGCGACATCGCGCTCGCGGCCGACGGCGCGCTGGACATGGCGCCGACGTCAGCAAAGTCCGGCGTCTTCTTGGTGGAGATGAAGAATGATTTTCGCTTAGCCAATTCGAGTCAATACCTCCTCTACGAGTTTGGAATAGGCGCGCGTCGCCTTGCCCGACGGATAGGCTTCCGTGACGGGCAGATGGCGGCTCTCGGCCTTGTGGGCGTCCTCGGAATGGGGGACGATGGTCTCGAGAATCAACGGCGCGTACTTCGCACGGATCTGCGGCACGTAGTCGTGCGCGACAGCTGTGCGCATGTTGACGGCCTCGAAGAAGATGCCCGCGACACAGAGGTCGGGATTCGCATGACGGATTTTCGAAGCGTAGCCGAGCACCGTGTCGACGCCATCGACGGAGTCGTCGGCCGCATTGACCGGGATCATGAGGTACTGCACGGCGCGCATGATCTGGGCAATCTCATTGTCGACGGCCGGACGGCAGTCGAAGATGATGTAGTCGTAGAGGCCATCGAGCTCCTGGATGAGCACCTTGTAGGCATTGATGCCGAGCATGACCGCCTCGAGAAGCGTCTTCGTCGTGGCCGTGTAGCGGTCGTCGTTCGGGATGATGTCGACATTCTTGTTCTGCGTGGCGAGCACGAAATCGCGGAGCGGCTTCGGGTCGTCCGACAGGATGTTGAGCACCGCCGCGCTCAGCTGGACCGCGCCGCGGTATTCCTTCGGATGGTAGCCAAAGCGCTTCGAGAGGTTGCCCTGCGGGTCCGCGTCGATGAGCAGGACCTTGTAGTCCCGGCGCCCCAAGAGGTCCGCAAAGGCCGCCGCCGAAGTCGTCTTGCCGACGCCGCCTTTGTGTGAACAGAATGCGATAGTCTTAGCCATAAAGATAGATACTCCTTCTCCGCCGCTCGCGAGAACGCGGCCTCTGTACTTCTGGACCAAGAGCTCGAGCGCCTCGTCGACGAGTGCCGTCTTCTGTGTGCCCGTCACCTCCGCAATGCGGTCGAGCTTCTCGTACAGCACCTTCGACACCGATGTCGAGAACCGGGTCCGGGGATTGTTTCGCGACATGCTCCCCCTGCTTCCTGAAAATCTTCGAGTTCGTGTACGGCTCTGCATTGTTACAGTACAAAACCTTCATACAAAAATTATACCATCTTCGCGGGGGAAAGACAATGCAGATACAAAAAAGTCCAGTGCTGGACTTTTTGGTCGGACTGAACTTTTTGAGGTTCGTATGGTCGGACTGTCGGACTGTGGTCAGACTATCGTCGGACGACTGTCGGACTTTTGCCGAACTCCGATGGTCGTGGCTCAGTCGCTTGCGAGCTTGCGCACGGCGGCAGAGAGCAGCTCGGTACCGCGCACGATGTCCTCGAGCTTGGCAAATTCTGCTGGGTTGTGACTGATGCCCGCGCGGCACGGGATGAACAGCATAGCCGTTGGCGCATAGTCGGCCCAGTGCATGCTGTCGTGGCCCGCGCCGCTCATCATCCGGCGGCAGGGAATGGCGAGCTCCTTGGCCGTCTCCTCGAGCAGATCGACGAGTGCCGCGTCCATGCGGGCTGGCTGCTCCTTGCTGACTGGTTCGATGTCGTAGGTCAGCTGACGCCGCTCAGCGATGGCCTCGATATCTTGGCGGACTGCCTGCTCGACGGCATCCTTGGCCTCTGCGGAGATACTGCGGATGTCGACGCCAATCCGGACTTCACCCGGGATGACATTCATGACGCCCGGCGTGACTTGCAGGATGCCGACCGTGCCGACAACAGGCGCTTCTGTGTAAGACGAGGCCTCGCGCTCAACGGCTAGCACGGCTTCTGACGCCGCGCAGAGCCCATCGTGGCGCAGGTTCATTGGTGTCGCACCGCTGTGATCGGCACTGCCGTGGAAGTTAACGTAGAAGCGCGTCGGCGCTGCAATGCCCGTGACGAGGCCGATGGGCAGGCCCTCATGCTCGAGGACCTTGCCCTGCTCGATGTGGAGCTCGAGGAAGGCGCGCAGGGGCCTTGTGTACCGGGCCGACTCGATATGGTCGGGGTCAAGATGGCGGCTCTTGAGCACCTCGTAGAGCGTATGTCCTGCCTTGTCGTGCAGCCGCAGCAGGTCATCGTGCGAGAGCTCACCGCGCATGGCCCGGCTGCCGAGCGTCGCCGCCGAGAAGCGGCTCGACTCCTCACAGAGGAACAAGACGACCTCAAGCGGCCGCTGCGGCGTGAAGCCGTCCTCCCGCATGGAGCGGACCGTCTCGATCGCCGCAAGGATGCCGACGATGCCGTCGAAGTTGCCGCCTTCCGGCACACTGTCGCCATGCGAACCGAACATAACAGCGGGTAGGCTCTCATCCGCGCCCTTCACATGGCCGATGACATTGCCGAAGGCATCCTCGCGCAGTTCCATGCCCGCCTCGCGCATCAAGCCCATCAGATACGCGCGCCCCTGCCAATCCGCATCCGTGAATGCCAGCCGATTGATGCCCTTCCCCTGCGCCGTTATGCCTTTGAGTGCAGCAAGTTGCTGTTGTATACGTTGTCTTGAAATCATGAATCGATCGCCTCATTTACTATGGTATACATGTTCTTCTACATTCAGTAGTTTACGACTTTTGGCATCTGTTGACAACTTAATTGAACAGTTGCAAATGAATGTTGTTTATGATAGAATAAAACGTAATTTCGATAGCAAAGGAGCTAATGGTCACGGGACAGGACTATTGGCTCCTTTTCGTTTGGAAAAGGGAAGGTGACTTGATGGCAGCGATATCATTTGTTATTTCAGGTGATTCGTTCATCACGCAGCGCTTGCCACATGATGCAGCGCGTCAGGCATTGCGAGATTACTTACAGCAATTTGATGTCCGTTTCACGAATTTTGAGGTGCTGGTACACGATTTTGAAGTATATCCTGCACCTGTCAGTGGTGGGACTTGGGCTGTTGCTCGCCCGGATGTGATTGACGATCTCCAGTATCTCGGCTTCAATATGATGACTTGGGCCAATAACCATATCATCGATTGGAATCTTGGCGGCATCCTCACGACCATGCGCCATCTGGATGAACATCATTGCCTCCATGCTGGCGTAGGGCGCAACCTCGAAGAGGCATCCCAACCGAAGTATCTCGATACACCAGCAGGACGGGTCGCTATCATCGGCGTGACATCAACAATGAGCCCGTGGGGAATGGCCAGCATGCCGAGGGCCGATGTCTTGGGCCGTCCAGGCGCGAATGTCTTGCGTTACGAGACAACTCATTTCATCAAGCCGGAAGAATTCCAGCATTTCCAGGACTTGATTGACCAGACGGATGTCAATGCCAATCGCAAGCTAAATGAAAAGGAAGGCTTTGCAAAACCGGTGGAAGGTGGTTGCTTTGTAGGCAATATCCGCTTCGAACCCGGTGAACCAGGGACTAAGACGCGCATGAACCGCACCGATGCAGAACGACTGCTTCGCTCTATCGCAGAGGCTCGCCGTCAAGCGGATGTTGTACTCGTCAGCCATCATTCCCATGAGCGCAAGGGGATGGATAAGGAACTGCCAGCAGACTTTTGCCGGGACTTCGCACATCTCTGTCTGGAACATGGAGCGGATGCCTACATCGGTCATGGGCCGCATATTTGGCGTGGCATTGAAATCTATCAGGGCAAGCCGATATTCTACAGCCTTGGTGATTTTATCTTTCAGAATGATTCGGTTGAACGTCAGCCGACGGAATTCTATGATCTGTATAATCTCGGTCCTGAGGCAACTGTTTCCGACGGACTGGATAGCCGCAGTGGGCATGGGACGCGTGGCTTAGCTGCCGACCCGCGTGTCTACCAATCCGCACTTCCTTCTTTTTCGATTGAAAACGGCAAGCTTTCTGATATTGTTTTGCGTCCAATCTCGTTAGGATTTGATTTCTCGCGTGGGCGCAAAGGGCGTCCGTACTTCTCGGATAAAGAGGACGGAGAACGGATTCTTGCCCATATCGCTAAATTATCACGTGCCTACGGCACAACCATTCAGATTGAACAGGGGGTGGGGCATATCTCGATGTCATAACGCACTTTTCCTGTAACATAAAAGGAGTGGTTTTATTTGGTTACCTTAATGCTTCTGGCTGGTGTTTTGATTGTCTGTGCTGTCGTAGTAGCACTCGTTAAGGGCTGGGATGCTCGCGTTACTCTGATTGGTGCTGGCCTGCTCATGGCCTGTATCGGCGGCATGCCCATGGCTCCGCTCAATGCCTTCGCGAAGAGCATGACCAATAGTGGTCTTATCCAGGCTGTTTGTTCCGTCATGGGTTTTGCCATGGCTGTGCGCTTCACAGAATGCGATAAGCATCTGATCAACGCCATGGCCTCCGTGATTTCGCGCGTCCGTTTCTTCCTGATCCCGGGTGTCGTCATCTGTACGTATCTCGTCAACATCGCGCTGCCGAGTGCAGCTGGCACGGCTGCTGCTGCTGGCGCCATCTTCATCCCACTGCTCATGGCAGCAGGTGTCGGCCCCGCGCTTGCGGCAGCCGCCGTCAAATGCGGCACGTACGGCAGCATGTTGAATCCGGGCCTTGCCCACAACCCGTTCGTCGCCAAGATTGCCGGTGTCGATGTCATGGATGTCATTGCGTTTCATTATAAAGCAAATATCGCATCCCTGATTGTCGCTACGATATGTATTACCGTGATTGCGCACATTCTCAAGGAAGACAAAGGACATATCCCCGAGCACTTGAAGGTCGACGCGAATTTCAAGGTCAATCCCCTTTTTGCCTTGATGCCAGTCGTCCCAATCTTGATTCTGTTGCTCGGTTCTACGGGCTTGATTCCCTTCTTGAAGATGGGTGTACCGCAGGCCATGATCATCGGTGCCATTCTGACGCTGGTCGTGACAAGAACAAAGCCGAAGGATCTGTCCGATGCTTTCTTCGATGGCATGGGCATGGCATACGGCAAGATTTTAGGTATCATCATTTCAGCAGGCGTATTCGTTTCTGGCTTGACGACGATTGGCTTGGTAAAATGGTTTATCGATATCATGCTGAACAATCCGGCTATCGTAAAGCTCTGCGCCGCACTTGGCCCCTTTATTCTCGGTCTTCTGGTCGGCTCTGGCGATGCGGCAACCTTCGCCTTCAATGAGGCCATCACACCGTATGCACCAGAGTTTGGCATGTCGCAGGTCCAGATGGGCAGTATGGCGACGCTCGGCGGTACGCTTGGCCGCACGATGTCGCCGATCGCTGGCGCGACCATCATCTGCGCCGGTATCGCCGGTGTCAACCCGATGGAGATCACGAAACGCAATGCCATCCCGATGCTCTGCGCATTGACAGTCGGCATGCTGATCCTGCTCTTCTGATATACAGACAAGACGAGGTGCTGCGGAGCGGCACCTCTTTTTATAAGGAGGAATCATTATGGACTTGAAAGAGACAATCCTGAAATTCGCCGATGATGTGCAGGATGATATGGTGGCCTGCCGCCGTGACCTGCACGCGCATCCAGAGCCGGGCTGGACGGAATTCCGCACGGCAGCCAAAGTCGCCAAGACGCTCGCCGAGCTCGGCTACACGGTCAAGACGGGAGCCGACACCATCCGCGAGGATGCCATGATGGGCGTGCCGTCGGCTGAGAAGCTCGCCAAGGAGCAGCAGCGCGCCATCGCAGAGGGGGCCGACCCCGACTGGGTCAAGAAGATGGACGGCGGCCGCACGGCCGTGCTCGGCGTCATGAAGTTCTCCGAAGACGGTCCAGTCGTCGCCGTGCGCTTTGACATGGACTCCAATGATGTGACGGAGACGACGGAAGCCGCGCACCGCGCCAACAAAGAGGGCTTTGCCTCCTGCCATGCGGGCGCCATGCACGCCTGCGGCCACGACGGCCACACGACCGTCGGACTCGCTCTTGCCAGACTGCTGGCCAGCCTCAAGTCGGAGCTGCGCGGCACGATCAAGCTCTGCTTCCAGCCAGCAGAGGAAGGCGTGCGCGGTGCGCATGCGATGGTCGAGAGCGGCATCGTCGACGATGTCGACTACATGCTCGGCGCGCACTTCGGCTTCAAGATGCGCAAGACGGGCACCGTCGCCTGCAACGTCACGGGCTTCCTTGCGACGAGCAAGTACGACGCGCACTTCCAGGGCGTCCCGGCACACGCCGGCGCTGCGCCAGAACAGGGTAAGAACGCGCTGCTGGCCGCTGCCTGCGCCGCGCTCAACCTGCACGCCATCTCGCGCCATTCCGCCGGCGCTTCGCGCATCAATGTCGGCCGGCTCGACGCGGGCAGCGGCCGCAACGTCATCGGCGACAAGGCCCTTGTGTGCCTCGAGACGCGCGGTGCGACGAGCGCGATCAATGCGTTCATGGAGACGGAAGCCCAGCGTATCCTCAAGGCTGCGGCCATGATGTACGACGTCAAAGTCGATATCGAGAAAGTCGGCGGTGCAGCTGGCGGCAGCAACTCGCCAGAGCTCGCGGCCTTCCTCGAGAAAGAAGCCAATTCCCTCGGCATCTTCGAGGAAGTCGTCGGCGAGTGCCCGTTCGGCGCCAGTGAAGACTTCTCCTACTTCATGGAGCGCGTCCAGTCGCATGGCGGCCAGGCAGCCTACATGATGGTCGGCGCCGACCTAGCGGCAGGCCACCACGATTCCCACTTCGACTTCGATGAGCGCGCCCTTGGCTACTCGCTCAAGCTCATGGGCTGCGCCGTCTGCAAACTGCTGCTGAGCAAGTGACCTCTGCCCTCACCACAACCGCATCACGAGGCGAACCGTCCGACTACGAGCCGACTCCTTCGTCATCCCCAAAGTCCAGTCCGACTCAAAAAGTCCAGCACTGGACTTTTTGCATAGGAAAAAGTCTGCATCCATGGTACAATATCCCTGTTCAGACAACAGAAAGGGGAATTGATTTCGTGATATCCGAAAAGAAACAACCAGGTGTGCCCGAACAGCATGCGACGCGGGCCATCTTTTTTGTCGGGGGATTCGGCGCAGCCTCATGGGCGCCGCTCGTGCCACTCTTGAAGGCGCGGCTCGGCATCGCGGAGGACGTGCTCGGCATGCTGCTCTTATGCATCGGCATCGGCTCGCTGCTGACGATGCCGCTGTCGGGTGCGGCGGCAGTCCGACTCGGCTGCCGCAAGGTGCTGACAGCGGCGGGGCTCGTCTACGCTGCTCTGCTGCTCTTGCTCTGCACAGTATCGTCGTTCGGCATGGCCGTGCCGCTACTGCTGATCTTCGGCGCGACGATGGGCTGCATCGATGTCGTCGTCAACATTCAGGCCGTCATCGTCGAGAAAGCAGCGGGGCACCGCCTCATGAGCGGCATGCACGCGCTCTGGAGTGTCGGCGGCTTCGCGGGTGCCGGACTCTTCGGCATCTGGGTCGGCACCTTCTCGCTGACGCCGCTGCTCTCGACCATCATCGCGGCCGCCATCATGGTGCTCGTGACGCTCGCGGCCTCGCGCCATCTGCTGCCCTACGGCGGCGATGCCGGCGGCAAACTGCTCGCGCTGCCGAAGGGCATCGTGACCTTTGTCGGCATCATCGCCTGCATCGCCTTCCTCGTCGAGGGCGCCATCATGGACTGGGGCGGTGTCTTCTTGACGACCGTGCGCCACTTCGACATGTCCCTCGCGGGAACAGCCTTCACCGTCTTCTCGGCGGCCATGCTGACGATGCGCCTGTTCGGCGACTGGACCGTGCAGAAGCTCGGCCAGGAGCGCGTCGTCATCGGTGGCAGCCTGCTGGCCGTCGCCGGCTTCCTTCTCGTCATCTTCGCCGCTGAGCCTGCGCTGCTCTACCTCGGCTTCTTCGCCATCGGTATCGGCTGCGCCAACGTCGTGCCCGTCTTCTTCTCCCTGCTCGGCAAGCAGCGCGTCATGCCCATCAGCCTCGCCGTGCCAGCCGTCAGCACGCTCGGCTACTTCGGCATCCTCATGGGCCCCGCCGTCATCGGCTTCATCGCCCATCAGACCAGCCTCTACACCGCCTTCGGCCTGCTCGCCTTCCTCGTGCTGCTGCAGTCCATCATCGCCGCCTATGTCTACCGCCATATCTTAGATTGATGATTTAGGTTGCCTATCATAAACGCATACAAAAAGAGAACGCCTCGGAAGATCTGCCTTCCAAGGCGTTCTCTTTGTTTACGCAGATGGTTTCACGACCTTCACCAGCACGATCTCCGGTGCCGGGCCGATGCGGAAGCGCTGGCCCCAAGCGCCGTAGCCGCTGGAGACAATGGCCAGCAGATGGCCGAAGTGGCGGGCACCGTAATCGAGGGAGAAGATGCGCTTCGTCACGAAGCGGTTCGGCCAGAACTGGCCGGCGTGCGTGTGGCCGGCGAAGTAGAGGTCCATGCCGCAGGAGGATGCCTGCTCGATGCGCAGGGGCTCGTGCTCCATCGCGATCGTGAAAGCGTCCGGCTCCGCCTGCGGAAACTGGGCATGCGGGGCAATCCTATAGTCCTCCAAGCCGACGAGCGAGACGCCGGCCGCCAGATGCACCGTGCCGCCGCGCAGGCAGCGCACGCCGCTCCGCTGCAGCCGGCGCTGTTCTTTATGGAGGTTCAGCCCGTACGTGTCGTGGTTGCCGAAGACCGCGTAGACGCCCCACGGCGCCTTTAGCCCCTCGAAGCCTTTGAAGCTGCGGTCGCGCAGCACATAGTCGAGGTTGCCGTCGATGATGTCGCCGCCGAGCAGGATGAGGTCCGGCCGCAGCTTCATCATGTCGCGGCGCAGCTCTGCCGCGAACGAGCGCCCGAGCACCGCGCCGAGGTGGATGTCGCTCGCAAAAGCCACCGAGAATTCCCGCTCAATGGGCTTCGCCGTCTTCACCTCGACGATGCGCACCACCGGATGGCGCGCGCGCCAGCTGCCGCATGCGAGCAACAGGGCAAGGCCCAGCAGTGCGGCCCTGCCGTAATAGACCGCAAAGACCGACTGCCACCAGTCAACCCCGAAGCCCAACGGCTCAGCAAGGCAGACAAGCCAGACGATAAAGGCGGGCACGAGCAGCATCGTCATGTAATAGCCGTAGACAAACCAATAGCCGCCGACCCGCGCCAGCAGCCGCGACACCCGCAGGGGCAGGTGATTTGCAAGGATGTTCGGCACGAGATAGATGAACGGCAGCAAGAGGAAAATCAGGAGCAGGCCGTGCGCCGGGACCGGCAGCGCCCAGCGCAAGAGAAGCCACTGCCCCAGTCCCGAGAGCTCGCCGAGCCCCCAGAGAATCCAATAAAAGGTATAGCGATGTTTCAATACAATTCTCCAGACTTTATGTATGCAACAGAACGATGAGAGCGATTCACACGCTCATCTCCGTCTTGATTCGACAGAATGCCGCAAAATCCTGCTGACAGCTGCTACAGAGAACCCCAACGATGTTCCATCAAAAAGTCCAGTGCTGGACGTTTCGGGCGCCAAATTCAACCTTACTGGATACACAACAGCTGTTATGGCAGGAAACTTTGAGCAGCATGGCGAATCGTATCCATACAGAATGATACGGAATTGTAACTATCGGAGGATGCGATGGACATAAATCTACATGATACTGTTGCCTGGTACTTTACCATCATAAATGCAGCAGCCATAGCTGCCTATGGCTGGGACAAACTGTGCGCCATCCGCAAGTGGTGGCGTGTACCGGAGCTAACGCTGCTCGGCATAGCAGCCATTGGCGGCAGCGTGGGGGCTCTGCTGGCGATGAAGCTGTTTCACCACAAGACACTGCATCTGAAATTCAAGTACGGCGTGCCGCTGATACTGGTGCTGCAGGTAGCGGCCCTTGTCTATCTGCACATGCCGAGATAATGCGATACAGAAGCGTGAGGTGGTGTTGAAGGACATATATGAAGAAAAACTGTTTCATCGCGATTGACCTTAAGTCATTCTACGCATCAGTGGAATGTGTGGAGCGTGGGCTTGATCCGCTGACTACTAATCTGGTGGTAGCCGATGAGAGTCGTACGGAAAAGACCATATGCCTTGCCGCCACACCGGCCATCAAATCATATGGTGTGCCAGGACGGGCACGGCTTTTCGAAGTCATACAGAAAGTCAAAGCAGCTAACAGCATGCGCCGCTTCTACGCACCGGGCAGGAAGCTCACAGGAACGTCGCATGACGCGACCGAACTGGCCAACAATCCAAATCTCGCCATAGACTACATCGTGGCACCGCCTCGCATGGCGTTTTACATGGACTACAGTGCACGCATCTACAAGGTGTACCTGCGCTACATCGCGCCGCAGGACATACATACCTATTCCATCGATGAAGTGTTCATCAACGCCGCGCCGTACCTCGATACCTATAAGATGACGGCACATGACCTAGCCATGAAGCTTGTGCGAAAGGTGCTAAAAGAGACGGGCATCACCGCTACCGCAGGCATTGGCACGAATCTGTACTTGGCAAAAATCGCCATGGATATCGTCGCAAAGCACATGCCGCCAGATCCGGATGGCGTGCGGATTGCCGCACTCGATGAAATGAGCTATCGGCGGAAGCTCTGGGCGCATACCCCGCTAACGGACTTCTGGCGCGTGGGCAAGGGCTATGCCGAAAAGCTTGCCAACATGGGCCTTTATTCCATGGGCGATATTGCTCGCCGTTCCTTAGATGCGCAGGGAGAGAAGGAGCTCTACCGAGTCCTCGGCGTCAATGCCGAACTCTTGATCGACCATGCCTGGGGCTATGAGCCCTGCACGATGGAAGCCATCAAGGCGTATCGCCCCGCCTCCACAAGCGTCAGCAGTGGCCAGGTACTTCACTGCCCCTACATGAATGAGCAGGCAAGGCTCATCGTCTGGGAGATGGCCGACCAGATGATACTGGACCTCGTTGCCAAGAAGCTCATGACAAGTCAGATTGTCTTGGACATAGACTACGATATCGAAAACATCGCATGCCCATAGAAAAACGAGCCGTACAGTTCGCCCCCTTCGCAGCCCTGACCGGCTACGAAGAAGTCGTCAAAGAGACGATACAAAGGCATGGAGACGAGATTACACGCAAGATGTAATACTATTTCATTCAGGAGTAATTCTTATGAAACTGGGAAGGAAAGGATTCGCAGCATTAGGAGGAACATTTATTCTGACAACCTGTATTGTGCAACCTATAGGATATACCGCAGAAATCACAGCACCAGCGAAACCTATTTATATGGTCAATAAAGGTACGCAATATTTTGATAGTACAAGCGGAAGTACTTCCTTGCTGGATATGCAGGCTCGTTGGGATGATGCAACGCATAACTTCCATGTATATTCTTTATCCGAGAATTCATCTGCTAGTGCTACATCATCCAATACCAGCTCTACATTATCATCACGGATTAATCAGTACTCGCCGCGTATGCCGATGGATCAAGCTAGAATTGGTGGCATCGGCATTGGTGACTCAATAGACTACGTAAAATCCATTTATGGTGAGCCTACATATGTAGGCCAAAGAGGAAAGAATTACCTTTATGATGGCTTATACGCTTACGACATGACATACGGTGATTCCTTTAAGCTCAGTGTAGTCGAGAATTCGGATGGCACAGAAGAAGTCATTGATATTGCTTCCACTGCCAATAACGGATTAGCAATGCCATGTGGAATAAAAGTCGGCTCATCTATCGGGGAAGTCTATAAGAACTTTGGCATGCCATGGCGAATAAATTCCGCAAAAAGTATTGAGCGGAACTATGTGTATCGCACGCAGTATTCACCTAAAGTAGTATTTACTACAAATCAGCAACATACTATCACGCGTATCACAATTATTGGTATGGAGTAAAACGTTTCGTTAAAAAAGTGGTGAGCAGATTGGAACGAATCGAAGGAACTGTCAATCTTTTTGGACCCTTATCTTTAATCGACTCGACCGTCTCTGCCAATCTAATTCGTGGAAGACCACGCCACTTTCCTTCAGCCACATGTACACGGTGGGCCGCGAAGCATGGCAGATGCGCATGAGCTCGGATACGGAGTGGATCTCGCGGTTCTGGTACTTTTTGACAAGCTCGTCCCAGTCGGCGGGCTTTTTCTTTTTCTGCCGGCCCTTGTAGATGCCCTTAGCCTTGGCGACGGCGATGCCCTCGGCCTGACGCTGCAGCATGATCTTGCGCTCGAAGGTGGCAATGGCCGCAAAGACCGTCATCGCCAATTCGCCGGCAGGGGTGGATGTATCAAAATTCTCTTTGAGCGAGATGACCTGCACACCTTTCTCGCGAAGGTCCTGGATGATATCGAGCAAGTCCTTCGTGCTGCGAGCCAAGCGTGAAAATTCCGATACATAGATGGTATCGCCTTCACGCGCAAAATCGATCATAGCTCTCAATTGTGGTCGCTCGGTATTTTTGCCAGACAATTTATCTTTATAAATACGTTCTACGTTTGCCTTCTCCTTCAACTCGATGATCTGCCGTTCTTCATGCTGCTCAACTGTTGAGACCCTAACATAGCCAATTTTCATGAATATTCCCTCTATAGTATAAAAGAACTTCTAGACATACTATGATATATTGTTCATTATAGCATATTTTACAATTTGATTCGCACTGTAAATGCATTTTGTACCTATCAAAATAGGGCACGCGCTAATTTTATACTACGCAAAAAGGCACGTACTACAGTTCTGTAGCACGTGCCTTTTGCTATTCCTTATAATTTCGATGCCTTCGGTGCTCACATCAATTTCTTCTCATCCTTTGAGGTGGCCTCCTTCAACCTCTTTTTTTCCTTCGAAGTATGGGATAAGTTCACTTGGTACGATCCAAAAAGCGTGAATCGGTTATCAGCGATGGCAGGCAGTTCTTTGATATCCTGTTCGACCTCAGAAGCCTCTAAGGCCGAAACATCGCTTTCCAACGGCTTGGAGGTATCGATAGGTTGTTCAGATGCGATTACGACTCGATGCGCTTCTTGCATCGAGTCCGAGAGCCCCGCCCCGCAATTCGAGCAGAATTTAGCGTGATCTGGCATCTTGGTACCGCAGTTCTTACAATACATCATATACATCTCCCTTCCGGAAATCTTTTCACTCGGCAAAGAAAATTCACCCGGTGAATTTTCTAGGTCCAGCAGCAGATCGTTCCAGCATAGATACAAGAGCGAAAGGGATTGCCCTCAGCTATTGCCAAAATGCAATCCATTGCTCGTGGAAACCTGCCTAAGGACGTGTCCCTTTTATTATACCCGAAAAAGGCCGGCAAGGCTAGTCATGTTGCCCCAGGAAATAGACACATGAATCTAACCAGCGGGCAAACTGCTGATAATATTACAAATTAGCGCCATGTATGTGGCTATTTTGTATCACTACGGATGACATCCTTCATTTAGGTAAAGGAAATTCACCCGGTGAATTTTTATCCTGCTCGTGTAGCGCCTCAAGATCTGTTCAGAAAAAAATAGCCAGCTCCGCGGCATACTAGATGCACCGGCGGAGCTGGCTGCCCTTTCTCTGCGAAAGGTGGGCGTTGCCTTTGAGCTTGTACGAGATACTATCCTTGCTGATAGCTTTCACTACGCTTGTAGCAACAATCCTGAAGTAGATATTTGATTAGCCTAACATTCGAAAGAACACTGGCGCTTCGACCCGCCGGCCTTTCTATATTTGATGGTAACATAAGCCATCCGGACCTGCAAGCACTGCTATCTGAGCAGGCTGTCAGTCCAGATAGCCCATCTCGATCTCATCGACCTTGTTGTTCTCGATCTCGAAGACTAGGCCGATGCTCTTGTCTTCATCGCAGTAGTAGATGTACTTGTCGCCACGGATTTTGTCGGGCTCGCCGTAGGCTGCCTTCACGGCATCAAGAGTGGAGCCGACTTCGATGCCAGCGGCTGTCTTAATACCATTATGGCGGGAAATCTCGATGTGGCGCACATAGCCGTCTACGAACTTCAATTCGAAGGAATCACCGTACTCGTATTCCGTGACCTCGCCATTCCACAGCGAATGGTGTTTCGTCTCCACCTCAGTCGGCGTGCCGTATACCTGTTGGACATAGTCCGCAGAGGCGCCGTACTCAATCCCGCCAGCAACAAGCGCTGACGACGGGACAGCGGCCGCGCAGATCGTCGTGCTCATCGTCAAGGCAGCACCAACAGCCAGTGAAGGAATCCATTTTTTCATCAAGATCATCTCCCTTTTCATGCATTCAATAAAATAATCTCTTTTATTCAATATACATTATCTATATGGAATCTACATGAAACAGCGACTGCGCTCAAAAATGATACCGTTCCAGCACGGCTACAATAGCGGAAGAACTGCTTTCTCTTGCCAATCATGTCGGAAATACCTGCGAAAGATTTCGCTTGCATCTGACGGTAGACATCTTTCATAGTGCCAACGCTGACATATTAGCAGAAATCATATTGACAATCATCTATGTGTATCCTATAATAGACGCATAGAAATTCATCAATATGACATAGCCAGACAATCAGGAATAAGACGCCTGATTTTTCTTCTAACTTATATATTGATGTATTTGAATTTATGAATAATACGGATTAACGGAGGGATTCTCATGAAGAACATCGAGATTTTTGAACCTGCTATGTGCTGCTCTACCGGACTTTGCGGCCTGAGTGTTGATCCAGAGTTGCTGCGGATCTCCACGGTGCTCAACACACTGAAGGAGAGAGGCATCGAGGTCAAGCGCTACAATCTCACCAATGCCCCGATGGAGTTCGTCAAAAATAAGGTGGTCAGTGAATTCGTCAAAGTCTATGGAGCAGATCGCCTGCCTGTTACCGTTGTGGATAGCGAGCTTGCCATTTCCGGCCGCTACCCGACCAACGAAGAATTTACCGAATGGCTGTCCCTGCCGCAGGATCTGCTCGGCAAGCAGGAGTGCTGCTGTGATGGAGGATGCTGCTGATGGAACCATTTGCACTGAGCAAGCTCCATCTGACGCAGTACCTGTTCTTCACCGGCAAGGGTGGTGTCGGCAAGACCTCTACCGCCTGTGCAGTGGCCACCAGCCTTGCAGACAGTGGCAAGCGCGTGCTGCTCGTCAGCACCGACCCTGCCTCCAACTTGCAGGACGTCTTCGCCATGGAGCTTCATAGCAAACCGACGCCAATCACAGAAGTGCGGGGACTTTCTGCGGCCAATCTGGATCCCATCGAAGCGGCGGCAGAGTACCGCGAAAGCGTGATTGCCCCCTATCGCGGGGTTTTACCGGATGCGGCGATTGCCAACATGGAAGAACAGCTTTCCGGCTCCTGCACCATCGAGATCGCAACGTTCAACGCATTTGCCAACTTCATCACGGATGAAGCCATCCAAAAAAGCTACGATCACATCATCTTTGATACGGCTCCCACAGGGCACACGCTGCGGATGCTGCAGCTGCCGTCCGCATGGAGTAATTTCATCAACGAGAGCACCCATGGTGCCTCCTGCCTTGGGCAGCTGTCCGGTCTGGAAGAAAAGAAAGCCGTCTATAAAACGGCAGTTGATACCCTGGCAGATGGCGGCAAGACCATGCTGCTTTTAGTGACACGACCGGAAACCGCGCCGCTGCAGGAAGCCAATCGCGCCTCCTGCGAACTGCGGGAACTTGGCATCCAGAATCAGCTGCTGATCGTCAACGGCGTGCTCATGCAGCATGATGATGCGCTGTCCTCTGAGCTGTACCGAAAGCAGCAAGCCGCGCTTGCCGATATGCCTGCGGAACTGAAAAAGCTGGCACAATACGCCGTACCGCTTCGCGCGTATCCCATCACCGGCATTGCCAACATCCGCGCCATGCTGACAGAGGACTGCTTCGAGCAGCAACAGCAGGCTGAGATTGATCGGACAAAGCTGCATCGGCTGAACGACCTCGTGAACACGCTGGACGCAGAGAACAAAAAAGTCATCTTTACCATGGGCAAAGGCGGCGTCGGCAAGACAACGATTGCCGCCGCGATCGCGCTGGGACTTGCAAAGCGCGGCAAGAAAGTCCATTTGACGACCACCGACCCCGCCGCACATCTGAAATTCGTCCTGTCCGAACAGGATGGTATCACCATGAGCCACATCGACGAAGCAGCCGAACTGAAAAAGTATCAGGAAGAAGTGCTGTCAAAAGCGCGGCAAAACGGCCTATCCGGCGAGGATATCGCCTATATCGAGGAAGACCTGCGCTCTCCCTGTACGCAAGAGATTGCCGTGTTCCGCGCCTTTGCCGAAGTGGTGGAGAAAGCAGATGATGAAATCATCGTGATCGACACCGCACCCACGGGCCATACGCTGCTACTGCTGGATTCCACGGAAAACTATGATCGCGAAATCCGTCGCACAAAGGGAGAGACGCCCGAATCCGTCAAGCATCTGCTACCGAGATTGAAGGGCAAAGAAACCGAAGTCATCATCGTGACCCTCCCCGAAGCAACGCCAGTCTATGAGGCAATGCGCTTGGAAGACGACCTGAAGCGAGCCGGCCTTTCAGCAAACTGGTGGGTCATCAACCAATCCTTCGCGCTTACCGGCAGCAGCAACCGAACGCTAGCAGTCAAAGCCAATAATGAGGCAGAATGGATCAACAAGGTAGATCAGCATACACATGGTAAGACCGTGCTGCTGCCCTGGCATCCAGAAGAAGTCAAAGGCGATAAGCTCTTATCCCTGTAATCGCTGTATGCCACAGCAAAAAATTCGACGGGTGAATTTCCTTCATCATGGTAAAGGAAATTCGCCCGTCGAATTTTTGTTTATCATCAAACATCCTTCCGTTTTGTCATCGTCGTGCATCTCCACCGTCATCGTGCAAAAAGCCCCACTTTTGGCACAATCTTATCGAAAAGACCCTTCTATTGCAAAGCATCCTCATCCGCGGACAAGATCTCTGACCAGCTTCTCTTGAGCTGAATGCCGCCGCGTCCAGGTTTGAGAACAATCTCGCCCTCTGTCACGAGTTCCTGACAGACATGGCGAATCTGACTTTCTGGGACCTCCAGATTTCGTGCTAAGGAACGGCGTCCCAAGTGCTGGCCAATGCGCGCGGCTATTGCTAGCTCCCGCATAACAACAGTCTTCAGTGTCTCTCCACCGGCAGTTTGTTTCCCCTGCCGATTCCGCACGGATGCAATGGCAGCAGAAAAGTTCGGCGGCAAATCTTCCGGGCGCGGATTGCCGTCACAGACATTGGCCAGATATTCGACGACATTCTGCAATTCGCGGATATTGCCCGGCCAGCTGTACTGGAGTAAGATCGGCAGGATTCCCTCCATCCACTCCCGTGTCTCTCGCACGCCCATGTCCAGGAAGAACGATTGGAGAAAGGTAGAGACCAGCACGGGGATATCCTCTTTCCGTTCGGCGAGTGGTGGAAGCGTCAGCGGCAGGACGCTTAGGCGATAGTAAAGGTCCTCACGGAATCTGCCCTGACGAACGAGTTCCTTAAGGTCCTGATTTGTCGCTGCAATGATGCGCACATCGATATGGATGGGAACGGCGCTTCCCACGCGACGGATTTCACGCTCCTGCAAGACGCGCAAGAGCTTCACCTGAAAGGAAAGCGGGGCATCGCCAATCTCATCGAGGAAGATCGTCCCATGGTTGGCCCGTTCGAACAGTCCACTCGCACCATGTCTCGATGCTCCTGTGAAGGCTCCCTCCACATAGCCGAAAAGCTCCGAATCCAGCAGGGACTCGGTGATAGCAGCAAAATTAACGGCTACGAAGGGACCGTTTGCACGACCAGAAGCATTATGGATGCTCTGCGCCATCAGTTCCTTTCCCGTACCACTCTGCGCCTGGATGAGCACGGTGGAGTCCGAATCAGCAAAGCGCTTGGCGATGCGAATCGCTGACAGTAGCGAAGGAGCACTTCCCAGAACATCATCGAAGTGATAGACTGCCTGCAGGTTGACATCGGGGGATTGATGGCTTCGGGAGGACTCGACACGACTGAGTTCCTGTTCAAGCTGCGCAGCTCGATTCTTGTAACGCTGATTCTTATCGATGAGCTGAATGATATCGCGGACATACTGTGCCGAGAGGAAATCGGCATAATGGTCCAAGATCCTCATGCGTGACAGCATTTCACCCAGCGAGGTGATATCGATGAGCCGTGTCTTGATATCAACGATCTTCTCGATGGCAGGCGGCACAAAGCGAGACTCCCCGGGTGTTACCGCTACCTTTGCCACCTTCGGATCATCCATCCCAGGCGCAAATGCATAGTAGTTGAGATGATCGATGCCAAGGGTCTGCAACAAGGATATGGTATCGTTAGCACTCTGGAGGCAGTCATTGACGAGCAGGACATTCGTACCGGCAGGCAGTTCGAACAGCTTGTCGACCTCATGATAGTTGATGGAGCGCCGCGAAATCAGATAGGGGACGCCCTGCGACAGATGCGTATGGGCTTTCTGATAGGCCAGACGGCTCGTAAAAATGGCGAAGTCCGCTTTGATCCGTTGCGGAAGGTTGCCCTCTACATAATAGTTGCTGATATTGATGCGATTATCCAGCAGCCTATGGAGCTGCTCACGGCAACAATATGAGGTATCCCTGCCGAGAGCGATTAAAGCAATATGTTTCATGAATGACTTTCTCCTTATAAAACGGGGTATATCCCATAAAATGTTATCCCATTCCCATTATTATACCGCTTTTTATTGTCACTATGTATACATATTGATTCAAAACATCATTATATGTACTCACACAACGCACAAATATTGTTTTACATCCCAAATTTCGACTAAAGCCCATTTTTTTCGCGAAAAATGTCCATCGTTCAAAAGTTGGCACCTATCTTGCATTATAAATAGACGTGGCCATATCTTAGAACGTATATGCATCAAGCAACATCAGCAAGGGAGAGATTCTTATGGGAGAGAATAAGACACCCAAGGACGAAACGCCGAAAATCAAGGTTGGATGGGTAGGCTACGCTGCTTTCATCTTTGCCATCATCATCTTCTCTGGTATTTTCTCATCATCGGATAGCTGGCTCAAGGTATTCGACTTCAATGTGCTGAACGGTAAGTTCGGCACGATTCCGCCGGGAGCCGAAAAGGCTCTGGACTTCCGTGGTGCTGGCGGTACAGGTGCCCGCGATGGCTTCTTGTTCGCCATTGAGCTCATTCCAGCTGTCATCCTGGCTCTCGGTATCGTCAATGTCATTGATGGCCTCGGCGGCCTGCGTGCAGCACAGAAGCTCATGACGCCAATCCTGAAGCCTCTGCTCGGCATCCCGGGCATCACGGCTCTTGCCAGTATCGCCAACATGCAGAGCACAGACGCCGCAGCCGGCATGGTCAAGGAACTTTACGACCAAGGCGAGATTACAGACAATGAGCGCTCCATCCTGATTGCCTATCAAACCAGTGCTTCCGCTTTTATCACCAACTACTTCTCATCTGGCGCAGCCGTATTCAGTTACATGGTCGCACCAATCATCGTGCCAATCATCGTCATGTTCGTCTTCAAGATCATCGGCGGCAATTTGATGCGCATGTACTTGAAGATGTTCTACCGGAAAGATACGACTGGAGGGAATGCAAATGGCAACGCCTGAAACTGCAAAAAAGAAAAATGTCCTTGACCTCTTCATCGACGGTGCGCGCAATGGCTTTACGATTGGCACGACGAGCCTGCTGCCGAATGTCATCATGGCTTTCGTCATCATCCGCATTCTCGATGTCACAGGCCTCCTGCACATCATCGGCGTAATCTGCGCTCCGATCATGGCACTCTGGGGTCTGCCCGGAGAAGCTGCGACCGTCCTCGTCACGGCCATCATGAGCATGGGTGGCGGCATCGGTGTTGCGATGAGCCTCTTCACGAGCGGCATACTGGATCCGACACAGCTCACGATCCTTGTCCCGGCAATCTACTTGATTGGCAATCCGGTACAGAATGTCGGCCGCTGCCTCGGTATCTCTGGTGTCAACACCAAGCACTACGTTGCAATCATCAGCATCTGCTTCATCAATGCACTGCTCTCGATCTGGGCAATGCGCCTTATCCTGCTGTTCATCTAAGACATCTCAACAACATATCGAAAATACGTTCATCAAGTAATTTCATGAGAGGATGATGACTTTATGTCGAACCAGCCATTTTTCACGATGCTGCGCAATGCGCATCTCTACGCGCCTGAAGACCAGGGAATCCAGGACCTGTTGATTGCCGGAGAGAAGATTGCCGGCATCGGCAAAGGTATCGAAGCGCCGAAAGGCATCGAATGCCGTGAGATCGACCTCAAGGGCGCACGCGTCCTGCCAGGCTTCATTGATGGCCATGTCCACATGATTGGCGGTGGCGGTGAAGGCGGCTACCATACGCGCACACCGGAGCTCCTGCTCTCGAAAGTAACGACCTCCGGCGTCACGACCGTCTGCGGCCTGCTCGGTACCGATGGTACGACACGCCACGTCGAGAGCCTGCTCGCCAAAGCGCGTGGTCTGGAATACGAGGGCCTGTCCACCTATATTTACACGGGTGCTTACGAGCTGCCAACACCGACCATCACAGGCAGTGTCCGCAAGGATATCGTCATGATCGACAAGATCATCGGTGCTGGCGAGATTGCCATGAGCGATCATCGTTCCGGTCAGCCAACGGCACAGGATTACCGCCGTCTCGCTGCCGAGACGCGCGTCGGCGGCATGATCAGCGGCAAAGCCGGCATCATCAATATGCATATGGGCGATGGCCGCAACGGCATGAAATACCTCTTCGAGATCACAGAAGATGGCGAGATCCCTAAGACGCAGTTCCTGCCGACGCATGTCAACCGCAATAAGCACCTCTTTGCTGAAAGCATTGAATGGGCGAAACAAGGTGGCTACATGGACATCACTTCCGGCATCGACCCGAGCCATCCGGGCTCCGAAAACGCCGTAAAACCGAGCAAAGCCGCAAAAGCAGCTCTCGATGCCGGTGTTCCTCTTTCCCATATCACCATGAGCTCCGATGGCAACGGCAGCATGCCGGTGTTCGATGAAGCCGGTAACCCGATTGGCGTCGGCGTCGGTGATCAGCATTCCATGTTCACAGAATTCCGTGATATGGTCGAAGAAGAAGGCATCGCCATCGACCAGGCCGTCCAGATTCTCAGCACCAACGTCGCCAAGGCACTCCATATCTATCCGAAGAAGGGCATCCTGGCTCCACAGAGCGATGCCGACTTCATCGTCATCACCGATGACTTCGAGCTCCAGCACGTCTGGGCGAGAGGCCAGCAGATGGTAGAAGCTGGCAAAGCCATCGTCAAAGGGACCTTCGAAGCCTAACCCCACTTGGTGCAAGTCGCCCCTTTCACACACCTGCATCAGTAATAAATTCGACGGGTGAATTTCCTTCATCGTATTAAAGGAAATTCACCCGTCGAATTTTTTCTAGTTGCTATGCTGAGACAATCCGGTATCACGCTCGTCAGCAAGATGCCCCAAAAGATACTGAGTCACATACAAATGACGACCTTCATGATAGAATGAAATCTAGCGAACACGATAAAAGGAAGGGGACGCGTGATATGAACGAGAAAGCAATCATCGAAACGGTAAAGGTGGCACAGCCAAAGCTGCGCCGCGAGGATTTGCTGCATGTCCTGAAGTACCGCTATGCGACAAAGGCATGGGATAGGGACAAGAAGATCAGCGACGAGGACATGCAGACGATTCTAGAGGCGGCACGCCTTGCGCCGACATCGTTCGGCTTTGAGCCTTGGAAGATCATCGTCCTGCAGGACCCGGAAATCCGTCAGGCCATCCGGCCATATGCCTGGGGTGCAGATGCCGCGCTGCAGGATGCCAGCCATTTTCTGGTGTTCCTGGCACGGAAAAAGGCGGATATCACCTTCGGCTCACCCTATCTTGAGCACATCACGCACGACATCATGGAACTGCCCGAGCAGGCATACAACATGTTCGAGAAGGCCTATACGGGATTCTGCCGCGACCAGCATAAGATTCTCGAGTCCGATCGTGCAGCCTTCGACTGGTCAGCAAAGCAGGCCTATATCGTCATGGCCAACGTCCTCTTTGCAGCAGCTTACCTGGGCATCGACTCCTGCCCGGTCGAAGGCTTCACGAAGGATAAGGTCGAGACGGTTTTAGCGGATACCTACCATCTCTACGATTCCGAGCACTTCGGTGTCGCCTGCATGACTGCTCTCGGATATCGCGGCGAAGCACCGCATCGCGACAAGCGCCGTCGTCCCCTCGAAGAATCCATCATCTGGAAATGAGCCGTTTTTTAACGCCTTCCCTATAAAGACGGTACCGTACCCAGCGTACTGATACCGTAAGGAAATCGGATTGTGTAGCTAACGTTACAGAACTAGCAGCGGCAAATCTGTATACTGATAACCGTAAAGAGCAAACGACCCCGGCCCACCGGGACGAAAGCTGAAGGATAACCGAAACAGAACTACCCTGAGCAAAGAAAGGAATGTGATGACCATGGCTGACAAGAATGCATTTGTCCTGCAGGATGACTGCAGCTACTGCGGTGCACAGGAGAAGGAAGAACAGCAAGAACTCTTATACGAATGCAGCAATTGCGGCACACTCTACTGCGACAGCTGCGGCGAAGATAAAGGCTGCCCGAACTGCGGGGCTCCGTTCAGCGACGCGCATCCAATCGAGCCGTTGGGGGCCAGCAGCTGGAATCCGAATCAGGGCTGATTTTACCAGAAAAGCTCCGTGACCACGAACATCTTCCTCAGAGAGATGTCCGTGGTCGCGGAGCTTTTTCAGTATCATGTGTTAAAGTATCTGGCCTGTATCGCCTCTTCTCGGATGCAACAGCAGTACGATCTCGTTTAGGAGCCCGCAGAACACCGGGTCTTCATCCGACTGCCCCTTGAAGCGGGCCAGCACGGCGCCGGAGATGGTCGCCACGAGCTCTTCTTCGCGGTATGCTACAGGGCCCAGTTCGTCGAGCGAGATCTTGGTGCCGAGCGAGCTGATGAGCTGGCCGTCCTCGGTGATCAGGAAGCCTTCCTCGCCCTTGCCCCAGAACAGGGAATGGGTCGAGTCACCGAGCACGACGACTTCATCCGCATCGACACCGGCCTGCGATCCGTAGGACTTCATGGCATTTTCCAGCGGATTGGACAGCTTCTCGCCCCAATAGTAGTAAGCGGCATCTGCCATCTGGTCTGCCACGGCTTCCGTCAAGCAAGCCACGCGCTCCTCCAGCGGCACGAGCGCCTTGCGGCTGTCCCATTCTGCTTGGACGGCTTCCTCATCCGCCTCGGTCTCAGCATCCTCAGCGGCCTTCTGGTAGAGATGCCATGCCTCTTGGAAGTCAAACGTTTCGTTGCGCGGGTCGACACACAGGCGGACCGCCTCCAGCAGCGCTTCCTGACTGCCCTGCGCCAGCGCCGCTTGATAGTAATCCAGTGCTTTTACCGATTCGCCCTGCGCTTCCATCGCCTTGCCGAGCTGGAGCCCAAGTGTCCGGATCTTCTCGTCTGCCCCCGGATGCTGCTCCGCCAGAGCCTGCTGATACGACTGCCATGCCTGCTGCCAGTCAGCCATGGCCTGTTCGCCCGTCTCCGCACTGGCTCTTTCTTCCCACTGCTGGCCTTGCGCAAAGGCAAGCGCGCCGATGGCAGGCCCCGCTTCTTCGCAATCAAGGGACTTGGCTTTCTCGTACCACGCCATGGCCTTGTCTTTATCTTCTTCCATGCCCTGACCCTGCTCGGCCATCTGGCCGATGTAGAAGCAGGCCGTGCCATCGCCTTCGGCCACGAGTTTCTCGTACCAGTCCAGCGCCTCGGCGAAATTCCCCTGCGCGACCAGCTCCTGCGCGTCCTTGGCGGCCAATCTCCGGTAAGCGGCGCACTGCTCGTTCTGTTTCTTCTTCAGATACTGGTACAGCACCCAGGCGGCATCTTTCTTGCCCAGCACAGCAGCTTCCACAGAGGACCACTGCGCTTCTTCCTGCTGGCCGCCTCTCGCCTGCAGGATTCCCGCCTGCCAGGCCGCTTCAGCGCTGCCCATCTCTGCGGCAAGCTGGAACGCCGGCAGCGCATGCGCCTTGTCACCGGCTTCGAGCGCCGCATGCGCCTCTTGGAGTTTCTTCTTGCGGATATCTTCAGACCATGCCTCTGCAGCACCGGTGAAGTGCACGAGATGGAAGTGGATGTCATGAGCATTCCAGTCGGTCTCCTCTGGCGCTTCGAGTTCCAGCACCACCTCGCTGTCCATGCCCCAGAAGCTCACATCAGCGGCATCCGCCGGAATCCAATACGTGCCGTCCGCCAGAGCGATGTCTACATGAGGGCTTTCCTCTCTGCGGAACATCTGGGGCAGGTCGCGGAGCTCAATCAGCAGGGCCAGCAGCATAGCCGGACCGGTTACCGGATAAAACGGTCGGGAAAGGAAGTTCGGCACCCAGTCGGGGAAATGGAAAACCGTTCCAACTTTCTTGTCCTTCATGTACGTTTGCCAGACCGACCTGGCCAGATCGAGTTCCTCGCCTTCGGCCTCTGCCATCTGGAACACATCCCTTGCGGCAGAGGGCTCCAGCTCCAGCAGCGCCTTGTAGACCGGCAGCGTGTTCCCCGTGATTTCCAGACAGCTGCAAAGCCCTTTGAACACATCCTCTTCCTCGATCTTGCCATTGGCAAAGCGCTCCAAGAGATTCTTGCGCCGGCTGTCGGCCTTATCCGTTTCAAATGACGCTTCCGGCAAATCGCACTCTGCGACCAGCAGCCGATGCACCTCGGTAAAGAGGTCAAACCGGCAGACGGTGCTGATGAAATCGCAGGCCATGGCCGGATAGTTCCGCTTTGCACTGCGGTCGCGGATGAAGTTCTCGAGCCGGTCCGAATAGGAATTGCCCGTGATGCTGCGTCCAAGAGAGCTCAGGGCATCCTGCGCCGTGTTCATCATCGACGCCTTGATCGTGCCCGTGATGGCCCCCATGATGCCGAAGCCGCCACCCCGCCAGCTCGCCTTGTCGGCCATCTTCTCTACCGCCAGGTCCTTCTCATAGTCCTCGATGGCCGCCTGGTCCGCCAGCATGGCCTGGACGAGGTCCGTCGACTTGACGGAATCATCGAGCCGGTCCCAGAGGTCCTTCTTCGTCACATAGTCGATATCGTGGTCGATCAGGAGGTCCACGGCCTGCTCAAACAGCGGCCCGCAGGCGCTCATGCAGTACGCGAGCACCTGCGCCGAGAATTCGACGGGATTCTCCACCGTGTGTTCCTTCAGGTGCTTGCGGATCTCATGACGGGCCAGCAGGGCAAGCCGCGTCCCCTCCCGGTTGAACGGCGCCCAGAGCTGGTTGTACACCGCCGTGCCGCGCGGCAGCTCCACCGTATACTTCCCGAGAATCGTGAAATGGCTGCCCGAAACAGATTCCTCCTGCGGCTCTGTCACAGGAGTCTTCGTATCTGGCACCTGCTCTTCCGGAGCAACAGATGCCGCCTCGCCATTGCCGAGACCATCCGGGACCTTGGCCCCGCAGTTAAAACAGAATTTAGCGTGATCCGGCAGCTTCGTGCCGCAGTTCATGCAAAACATCGTCTCCACCTCTTCCGTCCAAAAGTCCGTTTTATGATAAGAAGGGGTTCGCCGTCTGCCGCTGGAAATCCTTCTCTCACGCTGCGCTTCGCCGACGCTGCCTGCCGTGAATGAAAAAGACACAGCAGGATTCAGGCAGCAGCCCGACGAATCCCTGCAGTAACTGAATCTAACCCGAAAAAGTCCAGCACTGGACTTTTTCGCTCCTGTGCCTCATATGCATTCTGAGGCATCCGATTAAGACAAACAGCAGCAGAAAGGATTGGTGATCGATATGATGGGAGCTATCATTGGTGACATTGTCGGCTCGCGCTTTGAGTGGCACAACTATCGTCACAAGGACTTCACACTCTTCCATCCGAAGTGCCGTCCGACGGACGACAGCATCATGACGTTGGCGGTGGCGAAGGCCATCTTAGCGGCGCGGCCGGATTATGAAGATCTGCCCGCTAAGGCAGTGGCGGCGATGCAGGAGCTCGGGCGCGCCTACCCGAAGGCGGGCTATGGCCGCGGCTTCCGCGCCTGGCTGCAGAGCGACCATCCGGAGCCCTACAACAGCTTCGGCAATGGCTCGGCCATGCGCGTGAGCCCCGCAGGCTTTGCGGCGCGCACGGAAGAAGAAGCCCAGAAGCTCTCCCTTGCCGTCACGGCCGTGACCCACAACCATCCAGAGGGCATCAAAGGCGCAGAGGCCGTAGCCGTCCTGATTTACCATGCGCGCCAGGGCATGGCGATGGAGGATCTGCATGAGCTCGCGCAGGACCGCTACTACCCGCTGGACTTCACGCTCGACGAGATCCGGCCGACCTATGAGTTCAGCTCTGCCTGCCAGGGCTCCGTGCCGCAGGCGCTCGTCGCCTTCTTCTCCTCGACGGGCTTTGAAGACGCCATCCGCAACGCCATCTCGATTGGCGGCGACAGCGATACCATCGCCGCCATTGCCGGCAGCATTGCTGAAGCCCACTACGGCATCCCCGCTGACCTGCGCGAAGCCGCCATGCAGCGCCTCGACGCGCCGCTGCAGCAGATCGTGACCGAGTTTGAGTCGATCTATCCAAGCTGAATCAAAAAGGCCTCCACGCTTCTTGGTCGTGGAGGTCTTTTATAAAGCAGGCAAAGCAAAAGCCGCTCAATCTGTTTCGACTGAACGGCTATTTGCTTTCTGTTTGATTGTCCATGTTAATGTCTACCGCATGGAACCTTTACTGGCCCATCGGACTCCCCTCCTTCTGGAGAATTTGGAGAAACCACTTGCCCGCCCCAGTGGGCTAAGCTATTCGCGTCCGGTAAGAAGTCATCCTTGATTCTCGTATGGCTTTCTTCCTTTTGCTTGATTTTATTGTAGCAGAATGGCGTAACATTGTCAAGTATTTTCGCGAAATATTTTGGCTTTTCTGTAATGCAACATACTATTTTATCGAACAATCCTGCATAGATATACAGTTTTTATTAATTTGCCATTTTATATTTGACAAAATTGATTTTGTGCAATATAATAAAGCCATACGATAAACAACCGATATGTGTATGTATTTTAGGAGGACATGATGATGAGCTTAAACGGAATCACGAAAGGTACGGAATTTGAGAGCATGATGAAGAGCCTGATGCAGGCAGAGGCCAATGGCGTCATGATGTACTACGCACTAGCGCAGCTCGCACGCGAGCAGGGCCTTGATGACGTGGCCGAGGGCTTTGTCGCCGCAGCCAATGAAGAGGCCGTCCACGCTGGCTTCTATGCCGTGCTCAATGGCAAATACCCGTCCGATTTCTGGGGCCTCGTGCGCACGGTACAGAAAGCAGAAGCGAACGGCGAAGCACAGGTCAAGGCGATTGCCGACAAAGTCCGCGCTGCCGGTTTTGCAGAAGCAGCCGATCAGATGGACGTCTTCGCGCGTCAGGAAGGCGGCCACGGCGTCCGCCTGCAGGCCATGCTCGACAAGTACCAGCCGAAGAAAGAGGATACGACCGGCAAGAAAGTCTATGTCTGCCCCGTCTGCGGCTACGAATATGTCGGCGACATCAACGACGAAGACGACTCCTACGTCTGCCCGCTCTGCGGTCAGCCGAAGAGCGCCTTCGTGCTGAAGCAGGACTGAGGTGCAAACCGTTCGAATACCCCAAGGCTGGCGCACGTTAATCTTATAAATCCCTTTCCTAAAAAGTGAGTGAACACCCCCGACCGACTGGGAACCAGACCAGTCGACCGGGGGTGTTTGCTATTTGGGCGACATTGCACCGATACGCAAGCATTCCATACCGACGCAAGCAAAAAATCCTTCTTGATGAACGGACAAAAAGGGCTTATGATAATACTATATCGTACTAATTAAATCAATCACTTCACATCCATCGGGAGGTTTTATCATGAAAATGAAAAAAGTACTTGTCACCATGCTTGCCGCGCTTTCCTTTGCTAGCATCTGCTCGGCAGCGGACACGAATGCCAAGAGCGTCGTACCGACGGCTGAGCAGGTTGCAGCGGCACAGGCTGCAGCGGAGAAGAGCAAAATCGCCACGGCTGCGACGGCCGAGAAGGAAAAAGAAGCCTTTTTCAAACATGTCCAGGGCAAGACCATCTCGGTGAGCTATGACAGCGGCTTCAAGTTCAACATCGACTATCCAGAAGTCGGCGTGCTGAGATGGACGCCGACGACTGGCCTCTCCCTCGCGCCGTCCGACAACGAGCAGTATGAGGTTGCCGAAGTCGGCAAGGACGTCTATCAGGTCAACTGGATTGAGCAGAAGGGTGTCGTCATCTCGCAGGTCATCAACTTCAAGACCCACAAGGTCTTTGCCTACATGACCTGGAACAAGGAAGGCGAGCGCGGCAACCGTGCCTCCATCTTCCATCGCGGCACCTTCACCATCCACGAAGCCAACAAGTAAGCATACAGAAACGCCCCTTGCTGCGTCCAAAGGGTGAGCCATCCCCAGCCGACCGGCATGAAGCAGGTCCGCTGGGGATTTCTCTTTCAGAAAAAATCCTGCACTTGTTGTAATAAAGATGTTGACACTAAAACGCCCCTATGGTATAGTATGAGCTATCAGATGAAATAACGATAGTTACAAAATCAGTAATGATTGAGGGCGCTGGCCCGTATACGAAAAGGAGAAATCACTATGAAAATCGCAGTTGTAGCAGCAAATGGCCGTGTCGCTAGAAAAGTCATCGCTGAGGCGCTGAGCCGCGGCCATGAGGTCGCCGCCTTTGGCCGCCATGCGGAGAACAACACGCAGGCAAAGGACTACCGCCAGAAGGACATCCTCGACCTCACGAAGGAAGATCTCGCAGGCTTCGATGCCGTTGTCGATGCCTTCGGCGCTTGGACGGAAGAGACGCTGCCGCTCCATTCCACGACGACGCAGCACCTCGCCGACATCCTCTCGGGCACGGATACGCCCCTGCTGATCGTCGGCGGCGCCGGCTCCCTCTACGTCGATCCCGAGCACAAAGTCCAGCTCTTCAACACGCCGGACTTCCCAGACGCCTACAAGCCGCTTGCCACGGCCATGGGCAAGGCTCTTGCCGAGCTGCGCAAGCGCACGGACGTCAAGTGGACCTACATCAGCCCAGCAGCCGACTTCCAGGCCGACGGGGAACGCACGGGCAAGTACATCCTCGCTGGCGAAGAGTTCACGCTCAACAGCAAGAACGAGTCCGTCATCTCCTACGCCGACTACGCCATCGCCATGGTCGACGAGATTGAGAAGGGCCACCACATCCAGCAGCGCATCTCCGTCGTCCGCGCTTAATCCCCCTCTTCTCCAAAAAATTTCCCTAAAAGACAAAGATACCCCCGACCGACTGGATTCCCCACCAGTCGGCCGGGGGTGTTTACTATTCGAAGGTATATTGTAATTACAATGTAATTGCGATATACTACAGATAAAAGAGGAGGTGACGCTAATGTCCACAGCGTTATTACAGGTACGTGTCGATGAAGAATTGAAGCATCGTGTGGATAAGAAGCTGAAACGTATGGGCTTGACCACTAGCAGCGCAGTGAACCTACTGCTCCATCAGATTGACATCCAGGGGAAGATTCCCTTCGAGATTGTCGACCGGCCCAATGATCTACATCATGCAGTCCAGGATATCGAGGCAGGCGTCGGACTGAGCAAGGTGTATCAGGATACTGACGAGCTTTACAAGGATTTAGGGATATGACACTAAAAATCCAATATTATACGCAGTTCAAGCGTGATATCAAACGAGCTAAGAAGCGTCGTCTCGACATGGACCTGCTGAAAGAGGTCATTAACACCTTACAGGCTCGTAAACCACTCGATGCAAAATATCGAGATCATGCATTGAGTGGGGAATACATTGGGTATCGCGAATGCCATATTCTCTCAAATTGGCTCTTGATCTACAAGATCATTGAGGACCGCCTGATCCTGGTGTTGGCCAGGACCGGAACACATGACGATGTTTTCAAAGGTTATTGACGAACTTCCAAAGGTAGCCCTATTTTAACCTCCACTGACTCTGAAACGAGCGGACTGAGGTAAAATGCGGCTACCTTTCCTGTTATCTGAGGCAATCTTGGGGAAATGTAGACGTCACGAGCAGGGGATTTCTACCTTTAGGCGGCCTTTTGGTAAAAATGCAACTACCTTGGGAGCAGATGCGTTTGGTACGGTTAAAATGCGTCTCTCTATGAAAAAGTCCAGCACCGGACTTTTTGCTGGTGCTGGACTTTTGGGTGGTGGTCGGGAGTCCGACTGTCGGCATACCGACTATCGGATGGGGGGATGGTCGGATGGTCGGACTGCTGACGGTCGGGAGGGTTCTGTTATTCAGTCGGTATCGGTGCGGACGGTTGGAGCGGTGGTCTTGAGGTAGTGCAGGAACTCGTCCATGGGCAGAGGCTTTGCAAAGTAGAAGCCCTGCAGGATGCGGCAGCCGAAAGTGGTCAGGGTGTCGGCCATCTGCTTGTTCTCGATGCCCTCGGCGGTGATCTGGACGCCGAAGGACTGGAAGCCCTCGATGATGGCGGGCAGCAGTTTGTTGGTCTGGTCGAAGTAGGCGCGGACGAAGGTCATGTCGAGCTTGACGTCCTCGAACGGGAACTTCAGCACGCGCATGAGGTTGGAGTAGCCGGTGCCGAAGTCGTCGAGCGAGATGACGGCGCCCTGCGCGATGAGCATGTCCATGTTCTGCTGCAGGCGCTGCTCATAGGAGAGCGCCGACTCGGTGATCTCGAAGCGGAAGCTGTGGATGGGCACCTTGTGGCGCTGCGCGATGCGGCAGAGGTGCTCAGCCATGTGGCTGTCGCGGCACTGGATGGGCGAGAGGTTGAGATTCAGGCGCTCGAGGCCGAGCTCGCGGAGCGGATGCTCGGCGAGGAACAGGCAGGCTTTCTCGAAGACCTGCTCGCCGAGCTGGGTGATGCTGCCGCTGCGCTCGGCGACGGTGATGAAGATGTCGGGCCGGATGAAACCGAGCTCCTCGTCGTGGAGGCGCGCGAGCACCTCCGCGCCGATGATGCGGTGCTGCTGCGTGCCGTAGAGCGGCTGGAAGTAAATCTCGACGGCGTTCGTCTCGATGGCGCGGTCGACGGCCAGACGGACTCTGGCATTCATGCGGGCCTGGTCGAAGAGCGACTGCTCCATGACGATGACGTCGTGCTGCTCCTCGGCGCGGTGCAGGGCCGTGGCCGTGTAGTCGAAGAAGAGCTCGATGTCTTTGCGGCGCTTCAGCTGCCCCTGGAACATCGCGTAGCTGGCTGTCAGGTAGAGGTGCGCGTGCTTGTCGACCCACGGGGCCTGCATGCGCGCATTGACTTCCTCATGGACTTTTGTGAACGGTGTTTCTTTCGTCGAGAGCAGGACGAAGCGCCCCATGGCCGCGTAGATGACCTGACAGTCGGGAAACACTGCCTTGAGGTAGCGCGTGATGGCGCGCAGTCCCTTCGTCATCTGCCGCTCGCCGTAGAGCGAGCAGCTCTCCATGTAGTCGTTGATCCCGATGGCAAACGCGAAGAACGGCCCCCGGTCATTGAGCTCCTGCAGATAGGGCACTGCTGTCGCGTGGCTCAGAGCTCCCGTCCTGCGGTCCAGGAAGATGTCGGGGTTCTGGAACGCGAAGTACTGGATGAGGATGCCCAGCATGTAGAAGGAGTCCATGACGAGGTAGGGCGAGGCGTACATGCGCACGACATAGCCGACGCAGAGCACGAGCCAAGCCCCGACCAGCGAGAATTGCTCGATGCGCGTCCAGGAGAAGCGCCGCAGGCCGATGATGGACAGCGTGATCATGAGCAGCAGGTAGAAGTAGGCGTTCGCGTAGATGATGCGGTAGAGCGGCCCGCTGTGGTAGCCCTGCGCGTCGATGGAGAAGATGAGTCCCGTCAGCGGTGCGCTGAGGAGCACGAGCGTCGAGAGGATGGCGGGCAGGTCGACGAGCCAGCGCGGGAAGAGTGCGATGACGCCGCGCTCGCGCATGAGCGACTCGATGTACGAGAAGTCGAGGTAGGTGCGCCAGATGAAGCCGAGAAAGAAGAGCATGTTGGCGAGATAGAGCGCCCCACTCGAGAATTGCGGGTAATGCGCATCCATCTCGCTCGACACGATGTCGAAGATGAGTGTCAGCCCCTCCATGCCGAGCAGCGCGCGGAAGAAGCGGTTCCGCCGGATTGGCAGATACTCGCGCCGCAACGACAGGATGCAGAGGAGGATGAGCACCACGAAGGACGACAGCGCGAATTCATAATGGTAGATCATGAAAATTCTCCCAAAATAAGATAAAACTATTGTGTGCAAAACATATTGCTTTTACATTTTACCACAGTATAGAAAGGGAGACCATTCCCAAGGCCGTCTCCGTGCCGTAAATTTTGCGTTTCCTCGTAGAATGTGGTACATTGTTGGAAGAATCGTTTTTTCATAGTGCTTTAAAGATGCAGGTGATTGGTTCGCCTGCTGGAAAAGGGACGGATTTTTGATGGAACGAAAGCAATGTTATATGCTTCTCGGCGCCTTCTGCGTGATTGCCCTGTTGGTCACGGGGGTGCTGGGATGCATTGGTGGCTCGCCGCTGGATGCGTTCGCCGCGCGCAGCGCCAAGCCCGTGCCGCTGACGCCGATGGAGCAGGCCCAGAAGGACTTAGCAGGCGTCACGGTCACCTACCAGTTCGGCGACCAGAGCGAGGTCTTAGACAATGACCGCATCCTCTCGTGGCTCCAAGAGAAGGAGGACGGCAGCGTCGCCATCGACGAGCAGCAGGCCAAGGCCTTTGTCAAGGAGCTCGCCGAGAAGTACGACACGGCCTACACAACGCGTACCTTCCACACGACGGGGGGCCGCGACATCCAGATCGCGCAGGGCGATTACGGCTGGCGCATCGACAAGGAGGCCGAGACGAAGCACCTCCTGGAGCTGCTCGCCACCAAACAGAGTGCGGTCTGTGAGCCAATCTACGCACAGACGGCCGCGGTCCACGCCAAGAACGACTGGGGCACGACCTATGTCGAAGTCAGCCTGACGGACCAGTACCTCTGGCTCTACAAGGACGGCCATTGCATCCTCGAGAGCTACTTCGTCTCGGGCAACCCGACCCGCGGCCACGCCACGCCGAAAGGCATCTACGGCCTGACCTACAAGACGCGCGACGCGACGCTGAGCGGCGAGGGCTACGACTCCAAGGTCAAGTACTGGATGCCGTTCAACCGCAACGTCGGCCTCCACGACGCCCCATGGCGCAAGACCTTCGGCGGCCAGATCTACCGGAATAACGGCTCCCACGGCTGCATCAACCTGCCGCCAGCCAACGCCGCCAAGATCTACGAGAACGTCGACAAGAACACGCCGGTCATCGTCTACTGACCCACCTGCTAACCAGACGATCAGTCAACATCCTATACCGGTAATATACAAGAGACCGCTGAAACACTGCATTGCGTTTCAGCGGTCTCTTTGCTTTTGGCTTGTTCTCTTTGTGTTTCAGCTCCGGCAGAACTGGATATACGCCAGGATTGTATTGGCAGCAGTCTCCAAAGAGATGCCGCTCGTGTTGATCATCATGTCGTAGTTCGTCGGGTCGCCCCATCGCTGGCCGGTGTAGAATTCGTAGTACTGCTTGCGGCGATTCTCTTCGCGGTTGAGCTCTTTGAGGCTCATGCCATGGTACTTGAGTTTGCCGCGCTCTGCGCGAAAATCATCGTCGGCATAGATGAAGAAGGAGAACACATCCTTGCGGTTCCGCAGGATGTAGTCCGCGCAGCGCCCGAGAAAGATGGCACTCTCTGGCCGTTCAGCCACATTCAGGATGACTTTGGCCTGTTCCACATACATGCGGTTATTCTCGACCATGCGCTCGAAGCCCTCGTATTTATCGAGATTCCCCTGCGCTTCCTCAGGAGTGTGATACGAGCGTGCAATCGCTTCGTCGATGGATACACCATCGTGCAAGTTCGCAGCAGCCATCTCGACGATCTTGCTGTTGAAATGATGGCAGTGCAGTTTCTTGGTCAAAAGCTCAGCAATCTCTCTGCCGCCGCTGCCGAACTGGCGGGAAATCGTGATCAGTGTCTTTTCCATAGGTATTCCTCCGTATTGATTCTGTACAGGTCTTGCCAAACATCAGCGCCTTGCCTCGGGGTCATACTGCGGCATAGCCTGGATGATGTCCGGCGTCTCGGATTGCCCTGCCAGAATCTGGCGGCGCAGATCGAGCTCAGCGGTCATATCGGTGCGGATGTAGTCGAGCTTGTAGAAGTAGATCAGGGCTGCGATGATGGCGCAGAGCGCAATCGGGATCCAGATGAAGCACGTCTCGATCGCTGAGAGCGCCGAGGCACTCTGCACGGCATTCGGGACATAGCCACCCATGTTGAGGAACAGACCGACGACAAAGCTCGTCAGGCCCATGCCGCCTTTGACAAAGAAGCCTTGGAAAGCGGCGATGAGGCCGGCGACACTCTGGTTCTTCTTGTACTCGGAGTAGTCGATGACATCCGGCTGCATGGCAAAGGTGATGCCGAAAATCCCGTAGATGCCGAGGCCCGTGACGACAAGGCCGGCGAGCAGGCAGAAGATGGACGACTGGCCGAAGTAGATCAAGAGATCACCTGCAACATAGAGCGCGACGCTGAAGAACATCAGGCTGCGCTTCTTGAAGCGCGTCTCGAGCGACGGCAGTGCCAGGAGCATCGGCAGGCCGGAGAGAATGCCGAGGAGGCCGACGAGTGCCAGCAGATCCGAGCGGTCCAGATTATACTTGAAGTAGTAGATGACCGTCGTGTTGCGGACGACATAGAGCGAGAAGTAGAAGAGGTTCAGGAAGAACAGGATCCATGCCTGTCCCGTAAGTCCCTTGAAGCTATCTCTCAGACGTACATGCTCATTGCTGACCGTCGGGGGGACGACTTCTTTTGTGCTCGAGAAGGTGAAGAAGAAGATGAGCATGGCGACGATGCCGTAGAGGGTCATCGTGACGAGGTAGCCCTGTGCCTCATCACCTGCGCCGAAGAAATCGACGAGCGGTGCCGTGATGGACATGACGATGGCCGTGCCGATCATGGCGCAGATCATGCGGGTGGACACGAGGATATCGCGCTCATGGATGTCAGAAGTCAGGCGCGGGACAATGGTATTGAGCGGGATGTTCACGACAGTGTACGCCGTGCAGAGCAGGCAGTAGGTGACATAGGCCCAGATCAGCTTGCCTGTCGCGTCGAAATCCGGGATATAGAACGTCAGGAACGTAAAGATTGCAAAGGGGATGGCGCCAATCAGGAAATACGGACGCCCCTGCCCCCAGCGCGTATGGGTATGATCGACGATGATGCCCATCATCGTATCCGTCATGGCATCGATGAATTTCGTCACCAGCATCATCGTGCCAGCGGCTGCCGCTGCAATGCCGAATACGTCGGTGTAGAATACCATCAAGTACGAGGCCATCGTACTGAACACCAGATTACAGCCCAGGTCGCCCATGCCGTATCCGATGCGAACCCGCCACTTACTCATCATGATTTGAACCTCCCTTACCAATCCAAGGCCGCAATGGCGGCTTTCTCAACAGATAATCCAGCACGATAGTGCTGCATGAAGGCCTCAAAGCCTTCTATCTCCTCGTCCGTTGCCATCAGCATCTCCCCGTCAAGGTGCGCGAAGATGCGCTGCTCGAGATATGCAGCGAGGGATTCGCCGGGCTGCTGATCGATCAAGTAGGCCGCCAAGAGCGCAATGCCCCAGGCACCGCCTTCACTGGCCGTATTCATCACGGTCACGGGTGCATGGCAGGCTGCCGACAGGTAGCGCTGGCCAACGCCCTTTGTCTTGAAGAAACCGCCATGCCCCATGATGCGGTCGACTTCGACGCCTTCTTCTTTCAGGATGTCCAAGCCAATCTTGACGGCGCCCAGCGAGGTGTAAAGATGTGCCCGCATGAGGTTAGCGAGATTGAAGCGGCTCGTCGTCGTCCGCAGAAAGATGGGGCGTCCTTCATTGATCATCGTGATGTTCTCACCGGAGTAGTAGCCGTACGGAAGCAGTCCTCCGCAGTCCGGGTCGCCCTGTAGAGAGTTTGTATACAGCTTGGTGAACAGGTCTCCCGTGCTGGCAGGAATCCCCATAAGGCTGGCAAACTCACCAAAGAGGCGAACCCAGGCATTGAGATCCGTCGTGCCGTTATTGGCATGTGACATTGCACAGGGAGCTCCTGTCGGCGTCGCGACCATGTCAATCTCGCGATGAAGTTTCTTCAGCGGACGCTCTAGGACAATCATGGCAAAGGTGCTCGTTCCTGCTGACACATTGCCCGTGCGCGGCGCAACGGCGTTCGTCGCCGCCATGCCTGTCCCCGCATCGCCCTCTGGCGGGCAGAACGGGATGCCCTGCTGGAGATCGCCTTCCTCATCTAAGAGATGGCTGCCTTGCTCTGTCAGTCGACCAGCCGACTGGCCGGCGACTAGGACACGCGGGAAGACATCGCGCAGCTGCCACGAGAAGCCATAGGGCTGCAATAGCTGATCGAATTTTGTGACCATCGGCTCTACATAGTCATTTGTCAGAGGATCGACGGGGAACATACCCGAGGCATCGCCAATGCCGATGACTTTCTCCCCCGTCAATTGCCAGTGGATGAAGCCGGCCAGCGTAGAGACGTAGGCGAGGTGCTTCACATGGTCTTCGCCGTCCAAGATGCGCTGATAGAGATGCGCGACGGTCCAGCGGAGCGGAATATTGAAGTCAAAGCACTCGGTCAGGCAGTCTGCCGCTTCCTGTGTGTTCGTATTGCGCCAGGTCTGGAAGGGTGCCAAGAGCTGTCCCTTTGCATCAAAGGCCATGTAGCCATGCATCATGGCGCTGATGCCGATGGAGCCGACACGCGTGAGCGTGAGGCCATACTGCTCTTTGACAGACTGCTTCAGCGCATGATAGCAGCGTTGCAGGCCGTCGTAGATCTCATCCAGATGATACGTCCAGATCCCGTTCTCGAAGGAATTCTCCCAGTCGTGGATGCCGACGGCCAGCACGTTTCCCGCGCCATCGATCAGGACAGCCTTGATGCGCGTCGAGCCGAACTCGATGCCAAGAGCGGTACGTCCTTGGATAATAGCCTCTTTTGCTGTCATGAAATTTCTCCCTTTCTATACGATGAGCCAGCAGCAGACTGCTGGCTCATCATGTATCCGTCTTTTCGCGCAAGCAAGCGATCTAGATCAGAAGCAGGTAAAGGCGCCATCGACAATGACATCCGTGCCCGTCGTGAACGTGCTCGTATCACCAGCCAGGTAAACGCAGATGGACTCGAGTTCTTCCGGCTTGCCCATGCGTCCCATTGGTGCCATTGCATTCCACTTCTCGATCAACGGAATCAGCGTCGGGGAGTTCATCGTGAGTTCCGTTGCCATGTAGCCCGGGCTGATGCAGTTGACGCGGACGCCTTTCTTAGCCCACTCGATGGCCAGGGATTTCGTGAGCTGGATGACACCCGCCTTCGAGGCATTGTAAGCGCACTGCGGCTGTGGCACATTGACGATATGAGCCGACATCGAAGCCGTGTTGATGATGGAGCCGCCGCCGTGTGCCAGCATGTATTTGCCAGCCGCAATATCCGTCAGGAAGATACCGTTGAGATTGATGTTGATGACCTTCAGCCACTGTTCGTACGTCATCTCCTCTGCCGGTGCATTGATGCAAATGCCTGCGTTGTTGTGGCAGAAGTCCAGGCCGCCGAGTTTCGCGACGACTTCCTCGACCATTGCATCAACCTGCTCCTTGCTGGTGCAATCCGTCTGGATGGCGATGACCTTGCGGCCCGTCTTCTCTGCCAGCTCCGCAGCCGTCTTCTTCGCCGTCTCGATGTCGAGATCAACGATAGCCACATCTGCACCTGCTTCCGCAAACGCTGTAGCCGTGCATTTACCGATGCCGCGCGCAGCGCCCGTAACGAAACCCTTCTTGCCCGTCAATGCCATTTTCTCAAGGATACCCATGATACAACTTCCTTTCTGTTTAGCTATTTTGTAAAATCATTTTTCAAATCTGCTTATATAATAACCGTATACCAGCACATTGTCAAGAGAAAAAATGAAAAAATCATAGACAATACGATAGAAATTGGATTGTTTTCCAAGAAAAGAGTGCAATATGGCGTTATCAAGGGGCTTGTGCTATAATGATAACAGTGATTAAGAAAAGCCATTTTGTAAAAAGAGAGGGTCCTCATTTCCAATGAAGAAGAGTATCACACCATCTGAGATCCGCCAGACGAATCGCCAGCGAATCTACCAATACATCTATCAGAAGCAGACTGTATCGCAACAGGATATTGCCTATGACCTTCATCTGAGTCGTCCGACCATCACGACAAACCTCAATGCCTTGAAGGAAGAAGGTCTCATCCATGAGGCAGGCCAACTCGAGAGCGAAGTCGTCGGACGAAAGCCGAGCGCCTATGCCATCCAGCCGCAGTACCGCGTCAGCATTGGCGTGGAGCTCCTGAGCCACCTGATCAAGATCATCGCCATCGACCTCTACGGGCAGAAGATCCATCGCTCAGTCTTCGAAGTGGACTTCCATCCAACGGATGCGTACTTCCAGGATGTCTGTTCCCATATCCTGCAGTTCAAGGACACCTGCCAGATCCGCGATGAGCAGATCCTCGGCGTCGGTTTTGCCATGCAGGGCCTGATTTCGCCCGACGGTCAGCGCGTCATCTACGGGAAGATCCTCGGCTGCACGGGACTCCATGTCTCTTCCGTCAAGAAATATCTGCCGTATCCCTGCCGCTTCATCCACGATGCCAACAGTGCTGCGATTGCGGAGCTCTGGGCTGCGCCGACCCTCAAAGATGCCTTCTACCTCTCATTGAGCCGCCATCTTGCCGCTGCACTGATCCTGGACCGCAAGATCATCACGGGGCGCCATGGCCACAGTGCCACGATTGAGCACATCCAGATGGACCCTGACGGCGAGCGCTGCTATTGCGGCAGACGTGGCTGTCTTGAGACGCTCTGCTCGCTGCGCACGCTCCAATGTGACCTCGAGGACCTCGATACATTCTTCGAGAAAGTGCGTTCCGCAGACCGGCGCGCACAGGAAATCTGGATCACGTATCTCAAGAACCTCGCACGGGCCATCAACATGCTCCATCTTGTCTACGACAAGACGTTCATCCTCGGTGGCTACCTCGCTCCGTATCTACAACAGACCGACATCGACTATCTCTACCAGGAGATTGCCGAGCAAACGCCTTTCCCAGAAGCACACGACTTCCTGGAGATCAGCCGCATGCCAAAGCACAACATCACCATTGGCGCGGCACTCCCCTATGTACAGCAGTTTCTGGAACAAGTCTGACCTGTGCACAAAAAAACGAGAGACACGATGGTCTCTCGTTTTTTGTATCTTAGATTCGTATCGACGGATTCGTTTCTTCGAAGGCTCGCCTGTCCGGGATGACGAAGCGGCGCAAGGGCCCTCTAAGGCGCGGGGCTGCGGGGCCTCCTGCTGCTGAGCCGCGACAACGGCGGTGGCGTGCAACGTGACGGCCGCGTTGGTCGCAAGCGTGCGGACGGCGTCGAGGTAGGGGAAGACAACGAGTGCGAGGAACAGCATGGCCGCTGTCAGGCGGGGCGGGATCGGGAAGAAATCAAATCCTTTCTAGTTGTCTGGTTTTCCTGTCAAATGCTTGATTGGCTGTATTCTACCGGGCAATCCTGATTTTTACCTGAGAACGCCAAATTTTTTTCAGTCCTTATGGCGCAGCCGTTCCAGCGCGAGGCGGTAGATGTGGCTGATGCTGGTATCGGAGAGGTGGTGGATAGCCGGTTCGTCGGAGTGGACGATGCTGTAACCGTAGGTGATGGTGACGGGGTTGCCTGCGACCTCGTGGATGGCCTGCAGCCGATACTGGAGCTCGCGTGCGAGCTCCTCCGACTCCTTGTGGCTTGTCTCGCGGCGCAGGATGGCGAAGGTAGCGTTCTGGATGCGCGAGATGGCCGCGTCCTTGCCCGTGTGGCGGCGCAGGATGCCCGCCTCCTCGCGGACGAGCACGCGCAGGAACGAGGAGTCATACGAGTCCTGGATGTGCTCGTCGAAGCGGCTCTCGAGCAGGATCAACGCGTAATCCTGCTTGTCCATCGTATAGGCCTCTTGATAGCGGGTCAGGTCGCCGAGGAAGCCCTGGCGGTTGTGAAGCCCCGTGATGGTGTCCTCGAATGGCGACGGCAGCGTCTGGTGGAGGTCGCGGTATATCGCATCCGCATCGAAGAAGGTGCCCATGAGTCCGATGATCTCGCCGTTCTGGTAGATGGGCCACTTGTAGCACGAGATGTGGTGCAGGACTCCCTTGATGATGCACTCACCGGCGACATTCTCGATCACCTTGCCCTTGTGCAGGACCGCGAGCTCGTCGAGGCGGTAAGCGTTGTTGTCGACGTGCCAGTTCATGTCCTCGTCGGTCTTGCCCACAATCTCGTCCACGGACTGGAAGCCATAATACTTCAGGAAGGACTTCGTCGCACCGAGGAAACGGCGCTCCTTGTCTTTCCAGAAATAGCGGAAGCGCGTATTGCGCTGGAAACTCTGCCAGAGCAGAGCCGCGAAATCCTTGCTGGTGGCAGCAGTGCCTTCCGGCAGCAGCGTCGGCGCTTCGACCACCCAGGTAGCCATCAGCATGAGCGGATGCGTACCACTGGAAAGCAGGATGGCAATGCACTCGCGCCATTCGTATTTGCCCTGGCGGTCGCGCACGCGGAACCGGCAGGAGATGCGGCCGTATGGGCTCTTGCGGATGCGCTCGACGACCGTCTCTGGGTCACAGAACGCAAGGTAGCGCGCGCGGTCTTCTTCGTAGACGAATTCCTGCGCGAACTCCTGAAGAGCCTTTCGGATATCGTGGGTAACACCGGGTTTGCCGCCATTGCCCAGGATGCCTCCCTGTACGTAGAGCAGGTCTATCGTGTCCTGCTGGAAGTCCACGATGCAGACATTCTCGAAGATGCTGTAGAGGTAGCGCAGATTGTCGTCGAGCTTACCCTGCTGCAGGCCCTCGATGCTGCGCGAGATGTTCTGGAATTCGACATGGACAAGCAGATGGTGATTCATCGCGTAGACGACGCGCAGGCGCACATTGACGTAGTTGCCGCTGTCGATGTAGTAGAAGGCCTCCTCCTTATGGCTCTGGCGCGAGCGGTTGATGACTTCCCAGAAGAAATCATAGACCTCGGTTTTTCCCTTGATGCTGAGATTTTCTTCAACATCCTGCAGTCGGTAGCCGAGCGCCTGGAGTTGCTCGCGGTAAGCCCTGTTGGTGTAGAGGAAGCGGATGTGGCCGCTCTCCAGCGCATCGAAGAGTGCACTCGTCCGGTCCGTCTGGCGGATGACCATGCTCGCGACGTCGTAGTAATGGCACCACTTGCGCAGCTCGATGCCGCGCCGCTCTTCCTCGATATGCGCGAGCGTCCCCGCCAGCGGGCGTGGCTTGCCGTAGAAGAAGCCCTGCTGGCGTCCGCAGCCAATCGAAGCGAGGAAGTCCGCGTGTTCCTGTGTCTCCACGCCCTCGGCGAGCGTCTTGATGCCGAGGTCCTTGGCCATGCCGATGACCGAGCTGATGATGCTGCGCGACTTCTCGGTGAAGCTGCGCAAAAAGCCCATGTCGAGCTTGATGAGGTCGACCGTGTAATCCTTGAGGATGTTCAGCGAGGAGTAGCCGCTGCCGAAGTCGTCGAGCCAGATCTCATAGCCCTCCTGGCGCAGGTGCGTGAGGGCCTGCTGGATGACACGCGAATCCTGCGCCAGGACGCTCTCCGTGATCTCGACGTGCAGGAAATCGCGCGGCACGGCGTACTTCCTGCGCGTCGTCTCGACGAGGTCGAAGATGTCCAGCATGTCGAAGTCGTAGCGCGAGAGGTTGAACGAAACCGGCGTGATGGGCAGGTTCTCGTCGAGCCGCTGGCGCAGCATGCGGCAGACCTCCTCGAGCACGAAGGCGTCGAGGCGGTGGATGAGGCGCACCTGCTCGAGGACCGGGATGAAGGACCCGGGCGAGAGGAAGCCGATCTCTGGGTCAATCCAGCGAGCCAGGGCCTCCATGCCGCAGAGCTCGCCCGTCATCGTGCGGATGACTGGCTGGTAATAGACCTGGATCCAATGCTTCTCGATGGCCTCGTCGAGATGGCGGATGACATGGTCGCGGATATCGCGGTCGACCACAGCGCCCGGGCGCGGGATATCGATTTCCTGTATTGTGCAATAGTAGACCGGCCCGTACGCCTCCGTCTGGACACGGCGTCCCGAGACATCCGCATAGCGGATGCGGCTCGTGCGCGTGAAGAGATGGCCGCGGGCATGGTTGAAGCCCTCCGGCGTTTTCGCCAGCTCATGCAGGATGTCCCGCTTGATGCACGCGCGGTCGTCCATCGCGATGAAATGGAATGCCCTCCCCTCCGTATGGCGATAGAGGTCTTCAAGGTCGCGGCAGTCAAGCAGCCGTACCATCTGCTCATTGGCATAGAGCAGGCGGTACGGTTCCTTGCCTTCCGCAATATAGAAACAGCAGGGCAGGTTCTCCATGACACCAGGGAACTGCCGTAAATCAATCGTGTGTTTCTTCGATCCTGTTGGTTCTGTCATAAATGTGCCTCATTCAAGCGGGAGGTAAGTCTCCATGTCCCCCCCCCAGTAGACTTTCACAATCGTGTTCTATCTCTATTATACAGTGAGTCTCTTGGAAAAAGAAGATGGGAGGAAAACTTTCTCAGAGCAAATTGCTTTATAGAGCTACAGGAGGATGGCACAGTGCGAAGGGCAAGGGCAGCGCACTGAGATATGAAAGTTTTTACAGTATAAGTGCAAAAACTTTCGTGCAGGACCTATGCTGGGGCTGACATCATCGGCTTCCTGATGCTCATGAAGCAAGATCAGGCGATAGATAAAAAGAAGCAGCCTCCACCGTGATGAACGGTAGAGGCTGCTTTGGGATTCGTTTAGATATAGGGTGGTGTTCATTCAAAGAGCGAGTTGGTCTTCGGGGTGGGAATCTCGCCTGCCATCATCTTTCCGAGCACGACCTGTGTCAGCAGGCGGTATTCGCGGTACGTCTTCTTGCGTGAGCAGGCATGCTCGCGGTTGAATCCCCTGCGGCCGGCCAGATAGTCGAGCTGAGAAGCATTGCGCTTCATGAAGGAGAGGAGATCCGACAGCGTCATGGCAGCGACATAGTTCTTAGCGTGCTTCAGGTAGAAATTTGCACGGTCCTGATTCTCTTCCTGCTCCTGCACTTCGCGCATGCGTTCCTCGAGCTGCTTATTCTCGATGCGAGCCATGCCTTTCTTCAAGGCTGTCTTCGTCTGATGCGATGCGCCAGCCCAATCCTGCTTGACGGCTGCGATGAAATAGCGGCCGTATACATCCAGCTCCTTCTTCTTGCCCATGCGCTCGTCCTTGGTGATGCGGTCAAAGACGAGGTGGAAGTTGCTGACGATGCGGTCTTCCGGGATTCCGTCGAAGTTGTCCTTGATGTAGCTTGGCTCAAAGCCTTCTTCACAGGCCATACTGAAGAGGACGAGGATGCGCTCGCTGAACTTCTCCCGCAGCTGCTTGACGAGTGCCGGTGCGAGATTGGGGAAGTAGGTATCCGCAATGGCCTGTTTGGTAAAGCCGAAGACAATCGTCGTGGCCTTGCGGCCGGGCCCGCCGTCGTCATCGATGAAGAAGTCTTTGTACTTCGTACGGTTCCGGATTTCCTCGATGGAACCCGTGAGAACTTTCCGCTTGAATTCTTTGTAAGATGATTCAGGATAGATTCCGATTTCACTGCGAAACCGCTCGATTGAAAGTTCATGGATGTTCAGACAATCGAGATTGCGCAGATAAATAAAGAGGCGCATGGAGACAATCGTATCGAGTGCCAGGATGTCTTCGATGTCCATCGAGAGGTACGTTCCCTCGCGGAGATTGAACAGATACTGGTTGAGTCGTGGAGGGATGCTGACCTCAAGGATGTGGGTCTTGCGATTGTACGAGAGCTCTGAGATGAAATTGGCGTGGTAGATGTCTTGTTCTCCATTGTCATCCCCTCGCGACCGAAGGTCTATATAGTTCTGGGAGAGCTTGGTGAAGATCTCCGCGACCATCATACCGCGCGCCTTGCGTGCATCGATATTGAGCTTATCGGCAAAGCGGAGCGCATCGAAGACGTATGTCGTGCTCTGTTCTGGTACATGATTCTCATCCATCGAAGCAATGAAGAGATACCAAGCCTTGAGCTGGTTCTTGCTCAGTGCGTACTTTGCCGTAGCGAATTCCTGTGCAATTGTCATCGGGCCTGTATCCTTGGGGATCAGGAACACCGGGCGATGGACCAACTGCGTCTCTTCTTGTGCCGACATGGAATCGTGCCCCTTTCATGCATGCCTGACTTCTCTTTCTATGAATATTATACAGGGCCTTACTCGGAAAAAGAAGACGACGCAACAACTTTTCTAGACACCTTTGCAATATGCGTATTACAGTATTATATATATAGAGTATAGTATAGTAGTGGCAAAGGTGTCGGGTTTGGTTGTTGCCGCGAAGCCGCATAAAACCTAGATTCTTGCACATTTACCTGCCGGAAGCAGAACGGAAAGGTGTCTAGTTTGGTTGAAAGGTGTCGGGTTTGGTTGTTGCAGGAAAATGCCCGCAAACCCTTGATATTACTTGATTCTTGGCCCAAAATACAGGATTGAAAGGTGTCGTGTTCGGTTGTTACGGGAAAACGTGAGGACCTGGCACAATTCTGACAACTCCGCGAAGCCTTGATATTGCTCACTTTTTTCTTTGATGTAACAAAAAAAACGACAGCCTAAAGGTGTCGGGTTTGGTTGATGATTTTTGCAAAGGTGTCGCGTTTGGTTGAGAAAGGTGTCGCGTTCGGTTGTTTTATCCACAAGCTGCCTTTAGTTATGCACAGGATATCCACATAGTTATCAACAGGAAATCATCCTGAAGAATGGTGCTGAACTTGTGAAGAAAATGCGGTGACTGCTCAGGCCTTTTCTTGAGCTGGATGGCCGAGTTGATGAACCTATGAAAAATTTGCGGTTGCCCGTCAGAGGCCCTGAGAACGCTGGTTGGTGGGAAATGAACATACGAAGAAGTTGCGGCTGCCGCTCGGATCCTTTTCGTTGGCTGGATGACCGAGGTATCGAACCTATGAAAAATTTGCGGTTGCCCGCAGAGACCTTGAGAATACTGATTGGCGGGATGATGAACCTATGAAAGAAATGCGGTCACCGCTCGGACCCTTTTCGTTGGCTGGATGGCTGAGGTGGCGAACCTATGAAAAATTTGCGGTTGTCGCCCAGAACCTTTGCAGGCGTCGGGCAGTCGGGACGACGAACCTATGAAGAAAATGCGGTTACCGAAAGGTGTACCGTTTGGTTGTGACGGAACTAGGAAGTACAGGTGATGGAATGGAATCGAATCTACAGGTATGGCGGCGGAATCTTTACATCTGCTGTGTGGCTTCGTTTGTCGTGTCGGCGGGGATGAGCCAGATGGCGCCAATCCTGCCGCTCTACATCGCACAGCTCGGTGTGGAAGGGATTGGGGAGATTGCGCGGTGGTCGGGCATTGTCTTTGGCTGTAATTTCATCAGCCTCGCGATCTTCTCGCCGATATGGGGGCGCTTGGCGGACCGCTATGGACGCAAGCCGATGATCTTGCGCGCGTCGTGCTGGCTCGGTGTCATCATGATCGGCATGGCGTTTGCGCAGTCGGTCTGGCATCTCGTGGCGCTGCGCCTGATGCAGGGATGCCTGTCGGGCTTCCAGGCGGCTGTCGTGCCGCTGATCGCGCAGGAGACGCCGAAGGAGCACTCGGGCTGGGCGATGGGTATGTTCTTCTCGGCACAGGTCACAGGCGGCCTTCTAGGGCCTCTGCTCGGCGGTTTCCTCGCGGAGTGCGTCGGCATCCGCCAAAGCTTCCTGCTCATCGGCACACTCTGCCTGCTCGGCTGCCTTGCACTGACGCGTGTCCGCGAGACACATCGACCGGTCAAGCAAACGGCAAGTGTCGGATTGCGCGAGCTATTTGCCGCTCTGCCGCATCGCGGCGCGATTGTCGGACTCTTCCTGACGACGCTCATCATGCAGTTCTCGCTGACCTGTATCCAGCCAATCCTGACGGTCTATGTCAAGGAGCTTGCGCCGACGACGGATCACCTCGCTGTGATTGCAGGTGCTGTTTTCTCGAGTGCGGGCTTTGCGAGCATGCTGTTTGCCTCGCGGCTCGGCCACATCTCCGACCGTGTCGGCTCGAACCGTGTGCTGCCGGCCTTCCTGCTGCTCGCAGGGCTTGTCTCCATCCCGCAAGGCTTCGTGACGGCACCGTGGCAGCTCGCCCTGCTGCGCTTCGTGCACGGTATCTCTGTCGCGGGCCTCATGCCCTCCATCAACAACCTCATCCGCCAGCTTGCACCGTCTTCTTGCATGGGTCGCATCTACGGATTTAACCAGTCGTTCCAGTTCATTGGCATGTTCTCGGGCGCGTTCCTCGGCGGGCATCTCGCTGCCTTCTTCGGACTGCGGCATATGTTCTTCCTCGTCGCCATCCTATTGCTCGTCGACGCCATCTGGTGCCACCGCATGGAGCGGCGCGGATAGCGGCTCCACGCGAGAAAGGCTCTGGAACCACGCATGATGCGTGGCCTCCAGAGCCTTTCTTGCAATCTGTACCTCTGAAAAATTTGCGGTGCTGCGAGTCTCGGAAGGGAGACGCGGCCTTTTCAGCGCGGAACTGAACCTATGAAAAAAATGCGGTCACCAATTGCTCTCGTCGATCAGCAGCACGTAGAAGATCTGCCCGTAGACGTCGGTGTCGACGAGGCGGCCTTTGTCGAGGATGTTCTTGACTTTGCCGGTCTTGGTGCGGATGCGGTAGCGGACGGCGTCGCTACCCTCGCTGCCGGGCTTCTTGACCTGCTCCCAGATGCTCTGCTCGACGGCTTCGTATTCGTCGGGGTGGACGATGCCGCGGAAGGTGCCGCCGGTATGCTGCTGGAACTCTTCGAGGGTCGTGCAGTCGAAGAGCTGGATGAGCTCGAGGTTGGCGAAGAGGATCTCTTCTTTGCCGGTGGCCTTGTAGATGAGGATGGCGCCGGGGAAGTGCAGGATGATGTCCTTGAGGCCGAAGGCCAGCTGGCTGCGGTCTTCCTTGCTGATGTGCATCGTGTACGGCAGGACGCCGTTCTTGCCGCGGAGTTTCACGGCGTAGAGCGCGGCATCGGCGCAGCGGAAGAGCTCGGCGTGGGAGCTGCCCTGCTCGGGGTAGGCGGCGTATCCCATCGAGATCGTGTAGGTGTGTGCGTGGCCCTCATAGCTGAAGCTCTGCAGACGTGCGGAGAATTTGCGCAGCAATGGGTCGACTTCTGCCACCGTGCAGTCCGGCAGGAAGATGCAGAACTCGTCGCCGCCGTTGCGCCCGATAATGGCGGGATGCTGGAAGGTCTCGCTGAGACTGCAGGCCATGCTGCGCAAAGCAGCGTCGCCGGCGTCGTGGCTGTAGAGGTCGTTGATGCGCTTGAAGTCGTCGATGTCGATCATGATGCCGACGGCCTTGGCCTTCGGGTAGCGGTCAAGGTAGGCGTCCACGGCGGTATCAAAGCCCTGGCGGTTGTAGAGGCCGGTCAGGACGTCGGTGTCGGCCAGCTGGCGCAGGTAGCGGCGGCGGTTCTGCAGTGTGACGAGCACATGCGTCAGGAAGGTCAGGACGAAGACGAGCAATAGTCCGACGGCGAGCGTGACGGCCAGAGGGAGCGGGATGCGCCAGCCGTCTGCCGGGGCGACTTCGAGCATCCACTTGCAGCCGCCGTAGGAGAAGACCTGTTTCTCCATCTGGTCGGGGAGATTGTTGGAGTCGAGAACGATATGGTAGTCGTCGCGGCCCGGCGCCGTCTTGGAGATGCGGTAGGCATGGCGCGTCTCTTGAAGGTCGGTCAACGTCGATTCAAAGACATCCGGCACCTTGAGGACGGCAATCGCGAAGCCCCAGAATGTGCGGTTGCCCGCGGCATCCGTCAGGTAGATCGGCTGGCGCAGGGCGATCGCCTGATAGTCATCCGCCAGGTTGAATGGGCCCTGCATGGTCGCTATGCCCGTGTCGCGGCTGTAACGGAGGCTCTCCAGACGGTCGGGCAGGGAGTAGAGGTTCACTTTCCCCGCGCCTGCCGCATCGCTGGGATAGATGTCCGTCACGCGGCCCTGCGGCGCCAGCTGGATGCTTGCGACATAGGGCCGCGTCGCCATCATCTCTTTGGCGACGTCCGCGAAGTGCTGGGGGACCGTCCCCGTGTCGGCAATCATGTAGGCCAAGGTCTCGGTCACCGAGCTGCTCGTATTGAAGTCCTTCTCCAGCTCGTCTGCATAGATCTGAGCGGCCTGCGCGCACTCTTCGCGCTGCATGGCCTGCTGGTTCTCCACAACATGCCCGAGAAGCAATAGGTACACCGTCATGCCTACGACAAAGACGATGGTAGTGATGATGCTGCGTCGCATAGACGGCCCCCTCTCCGCGGTGCCCCTGTGACACCGTGCCCCGTACAATGCCGAGAGCAGCCAGCGGTCCCGCCACCGCGCCGGGCATCGAGTAACACTTATGGTTTTATTATACCATGCTATGGCATAGAACGTACAAGCGAATTGTTTCGACCATCCCATATTCGCTGCTCTGGCCCAAAAAATCCAGCGCTGGACTTTTTCTAAGAGTCGGACTGCTAGGAAAGATGGCTGGCAGGATTTTCTCTCGCATGGTAGAACAACTAATATAGTTGTTCAGTTGAGAAGGAGGTCTGCCATGGTGAAATCGTTCCACAAGAATCTGCGCATCCGCACGTTTGCGATGGTCATGCTGCTCAACTTTCTGGTCATCTTTCTCATCTCCATCTTTTTCCAACAGCGCTCGCTCTCTTTCTTTGAGCGGGAGTTCGCTACGACGCTCTACGAACAAGCCACGACCAACGGGCAGCGTGTTGATGCCGGGTGGCAGTCGCTTTACCAGGTCACGGTCCATGCGGCGTTTGACCCAAAGCTGCAGGCGCTGATGCAGGGGGATGCGGGGACAAACAGCGAGGAGGTCGCAGGGCTCCTGCGCAACTATAAGAACGAGAACCCGCTAATTGACCGCATCAGTCTCTACAATCCCGCGACGCACCTGCTCATCCGCTCGGATGAGTATCAATCGGTCCAGACGCTCGACGGCAAAGGCGACCGGTGGGCTGACTGCATCACGGAACAGGCGGGGCGAACGCCGCTCCTCGCGGAAGATCTGCTCGGTGCATCGCCCAAGAAGGTCTACCTTTACAATCAGGCGCTGCGCGCACCGGATGGCACTTTCTTGGCTTGGCTGACGGTCACGTGCAGTGAGCGGAGCTTGTATTATGAGTACTTGGCTGCACTCAATCAGGAGGACCGGAATGCGGCCTCTCTCTACACGTCCGACGGCAAGCTGCTGACGGGGAGCCTGCCGGAGCAGTCGGCCGTCAGTGAGCAGCTCGGGGCGAAGATACGAGACCATTCCGGCGGGCAAGCGCATCTGACGGTCCAGGGGCAGGAGTATCTGGCCGTCTGGCTGCAGCTGCCCTTCTCGGATACCGTCTTATGCCTGCTCAAATCACAAGGTCCTCTCAAGCAGGAGATGATGCAGATGCAGCTTCTCTGCATTCTGTCAGCCCTAGTGATCCTGATGCTCTCAGCGGTTTTCCTCTACTGGATTTCCCTTCGCCTGGCTGAGCCAGTCGAAGAGCTCGCGGAGACGATGCAGGAAGTCGGTCATGGGAATCTGGCCGTGCGCGCCCCCGTGAAAGGCAACGATGAGATAGCCTACCTGTCACAGTCTTTCAATGAGATGCTACAGCGCATGAACGACCTCATCGAGCACCTGGCCACAGAGCGGGAGCAGAAGAAAGAGGCCGAGCTTAAGGCTCTGCAGTACCAGATACGGCCGCATTTCATCTACAATATGCTCAATGCCATCCGCTTCGCCGCGATGATGCAGGGCGCTCGCAACATCGGCAATCTGCTGGCGGACTTCGTCGAGCTCCTGCGCGCCAGCACCAACCGGCACGGCTCATTCGTCCCGCTGGCGGAAGAGATCGAGACCCTGCGCCACTACATCGCCCTGCAGGAATTCCGCCTGCTGGATGCATTTGACGTGGCGTTTGACTTGCAAGAAGAGGCTATGGACTGCATCGTGCCGCGCATGATCCTGCAGCCACTCGTCGAGAACAGCATCCTGCACGGGCCCTCGGAAGAGCGGTCGTTCTGCCATATCCAGGTGAAGGCCCGCTGTGCGGGCAGCCAGCTCATCCTGACCGTGCGCGATGACGGGCAGGGCATGACGGAATCCTGCATGCGCATGCTGGAACAGGGCCAGCAGACGACATCGGAGCGCGCACACGGCGGCCTGTCGGGCATCGGCGTGCACAACGTCGTGGAGCGCCTGCACCTCTACTATGGTGCGCAGGCCAGCCTGCACTACGACAGTGATGGCCGCTCTTTTACCAAGGCAACCATCTGCCTGCCCATCTCACGCGACAAGCAAGAAACACAGGCACCAGCAGAGTCGGACGACTAGAGGGGAGGAACCTATCATGCGCAAGATTGCCATCGTATTCCTGATCTTGCTCATTGGCATTGCCATTGTGCTCCTGCCCATCCAGGGCACGCAGGAGGAGCAGCATCGTCCGTCCTATACGGTCGGGGTCGTCCTCAAGGCGATGGACAGCGAACATTGGCTGGCTGTGCGCTCCAGCATGCAGCAGGCGGCACAGGAACATGATATCCGCCTGGTTGTCATGACGCCAGAAAACGAAGCGGCTTACGGTGAGCAGAACCAGATGATCGAGGACCTGCTGCAAGGCGGCATCGATGCCCTTATTGTCTCGCCGGTCAACATCCATCATACCGATCAGTGGGTGGCGGAGGCTCAGGCAGATGGCATCCCACTCCTGACGATTGACGAGAAGATTCCCGGCATCCCCTACGTTGGTTCGGATAATTACCGCATTGGCCAAATGGCCGCCAAAGAGATGGCAAGCCGTCTGCCCGCACATGCAGCCGTCGGTATCCTGGCCGGCAGCGCTAACCAAGACGCCCATATCCAGCGCACAGCGGGCTTCCGCGATTATCTGCGGGAGCATACAGATCTGCGCCTTGTCGCGGTTGCTGCCGACGAGACCAAGTACCGGCAGGCTACCCATGAAAGCGAAGAGATGCTCCGGCAGCACCCTGACATACAGGGACTATTTGTGACGAGCGCCATCATGACACTCGGCGCCATTGATGCCCTTGATGCTGCGAACGGCCAACGGCCCTTCGTCCACATCATCGGCGTGGACACCCAGAACGACGCCCTCGCAGCGTTGCGTCTCGGCCGCATCGACGCGATGATCTCGCAGGATGGCCACGAGACGGGCAGGCTCGCCATCGACCTGATTGCCAAGGAACTGCAGGGGGAGACGATAGAAGGCGACCACTTCATCCAGAATGACGTCATCACGCAGGATGATGCCGATGCGTATCAAATGAAAGAGGATTGATCTGATGTATAAAGTGATTATTGCCGATGATGATTTCCTGGTCCGCACGTACCTCAAGCAGATGATCGACTGGAAGGCACATGGCTTCACGATTGCGGGCGATGCCAAGAACGGCCGGGAGGCCCTGCGGCTCATCGAACAGGAAAAGCCGGCGCTCATCATCACCGACATCTGCATGCCCGTGCTCGACGGCATCGGCTTGATACGAGAAATGCGGAAGCAAAAACTGCCGGGGCATATCCTCGTCCTGAGCGGCCACGACGACTTTGCCTATGTGCACGAAGCCATGAAACTTGGCATCGATGACTATCTGCTCAAAGATGACCTGACACCAGAAAACATCCTGACCTTCCTGCAGGAACACCTACAGGGCGAAGAAGAGGACCAAGAGCTGCCCGTCTCGCAGGAAGAGCTGGCCGCAATCGGCAAGGCAAAGCTGCAGGAGGATTTCTTCGCGGCCTTCTGCCAGGGGAGCCTGACCGAGGCAGAACTTCCTCTGGCCGCCAAGCGAGCCGGCCTGCCAGAGGCGTTCTCGTTTGCGGCGGCCTGCCAGCTCACGCTGCGCGGCTGGCAGGCGCGCAGGGAGCAGTTCACCGACGAAGACCTCGCTTCGTTCCGGCAGGCATTCAGCGAGATGTGCCAGACGTTCCTCGGGCATCAGCAGCCCGAGCTCTTGGGGCAGTCTTTCCCAGTGCAGGTCGAGGCAGGGGAGTGGGGCTTGCTGCTCTTCTTCCCGCATGCCGTCAGCCAAGCGGCCATCCTCCAGCGCCTGCAGGCGCTCTGCCAGAAGCTCTCCGTGCTGACCAAGCGCTATTTCGATCTGCCGCTCGTGCTCGTGCTGAGCGCGCCGCAGGCGAACCTGTTTGCCCTGCAAGAGGCATGGCAGGCAATGGCGGCCCGCGCAGAAGCCTTGTTCTATGTGGAGCCGGGCATCTATCGGGTCGAGGACCTGCCCGTGCTGCAGCAGACGGCCTCCTTTGCCGCAGATGCCGCAGATCTTCCAGCCGAAGCACTCTGCGAGCAGCTGGCAAAGACGCCGCTGACGCGGCAGGCCCGCATCGCCGTCTTGCGCCAGCGCTTTGCCGATGGCGATGCGACAAAGCTTCCGGTGCTCACCGATGCAGAGGCGCTGCCCGACTTCCTCACCGCACTGCGCGCGGCCATGGAGGCCGTGCAGTCGGCCCGCCAGCTGCACCCCTCGGTGCGCCAGGCCCTGACCATCCTGGAGGCGCGGTATCGGGAGAACCTCACCCAAGCAGAAGTCGCCGCCGCCGTCCACCTGAATCCGGCCTACTTCTCGACGCTCTTCAAGAAGAACATGGGGAAGGGCTTCCGCGAATACCTGGCCGAGCTGCGCATCACAGCCGTCAAGAAACACCTCAGGAGCAGCACCGAACGCATCAAGGACATCGCCGCGGCCGAAGGCTTTGACGACTACCCGTACTTCTGCCGCCTCTTCAAGAGCCTTGTCGGACAGACCCCGCAGGAATACCGGGCCAAACCATGACGCATCGCGTCGCCATCCAAAAACAAGAACAGGAATCCAAAAAAAAGACAACTCGCGAGCACGATTTGTCTTTTCTTTTTGTCCCAGACGATGGACACGTCTGTATCTGCTAAGATTCGGTCAAACCTTCTAAAAAAGCGGAAAACACGATGAACAACGAGTAAACTATAATAATACACAGAAACAACGAAACAACAAGATAAGCGCTGCAAAGCGAAGAAGAAAGAGAGGATTTATCATGAAAATTGGTGTCATTGGTGCAGGTCGTATCGGCAAAGTTCATATCCGCAACATCTCCCTGTTCGTCCCGGATCTCACGATCAAGACGGTGGCTGACCCGTTCATGAACGACAAGACTGCTGCCTATGTGAAGCAGTTCGGCATCGAGAACGTGACGAAAGATGCCAAGGATATCCTGCAGGACCCGGAAATCGAGGCCGTCATCATTGCCTCCTCTACGAACACGCACGCACAGTTCATCATCGAGTCGGCCAAAGCAGGCAAGAACATCTTCTGCGAGAAGCCGATTGACTATGACCTCAAGCGCGTCCATGAGGCCATCCAGGCCGCTAAAGATGCGGGTGTCCGCCTGCAGATTGGCTTCTGCCGCCGCTTCGACCACAACCATCGCGCCGTCTACGACATGGTCAAGTCCGGAAAAGTCGGCCAGCCGCATCTCATCCGCATCAGTTCCCGCGATCCGGAGCCGCCTTCCATCGACTACGTCAAGGTCTCTGGCGGTATCTTCTACGATATGATGATTCACGATTTCGATATGGCCCGCTTCCTCGCCGGCGATGAAGTCGAAGAGGTCTATGCACAGGGCTCGGTCCTCGTCGACCCGGAGATTGGCAAGGCCGGCGATGTCGACACGGCTGTCGTCACGCTCAAGTTCAAATCCGGCACGATTGCCACGATCGACAACAGCCGCCGCGCAGTCTATGGCTATGATCAGCGCGTCGAGGTCTTCGGCTCGAAAGGCGTCGCCTTCAACGGCAACGATATCCCGAATACGGCACAGTTCGCCGATGCAAATGGCACGGTCGGCGGCACGGCTTACCAGGTCATGTGGGACCGCTATGAGCAGGCATTCGTCAACGAGATGAATGCGTTCGCCAAGGCCATCAAGGAAGGCACGGAGACGCCGGTCACGGGTGAGGATGGCCTCTATCCGGTCGAGATGGCTGCCGCTGCAACGAAGTCCCTGAAAGAGGGCCGTCCGGTCAAGATCGAAGAAGTTCGCTGAGCACCGCGCTGTCACACGGGAATCACTGGGAAAAATCGAGAAATCGGGAAATAGGAGGAATATTTCATGAAACGCTGTGCCTGCATCGATACACTCTATACAGAACTTCCTTTTGAAGAGCGCTTTGCCGCCGCCAAGAAAGACGGCTTCGAGTCCGTCGAGTTCTGGGATTGGCGCATCCGCGACCTCAAGAAGGTCCGCGCCGCAGCAGAGGCGGCTGGCATCGCCATCAGCGGCTTCAACGGCGACAATGACTTCTCGCTCGTAGACCCTGAGCAGGAGTCTGCCTACCTCGATGCCCTCAAGGCTTCGCTGGAAGCAGCTCAAGCGGTCGGCGCCGAGACGGTCACCATCCACTCCAATGCACTGGGCGATGGCGGCATCGTCGTCAACCACTACGATGAACTCTCCGATACGGTGAAGCTCTGCTCCATGTACCGCACGCTGACGGAGAGCGTCAAGCTGGCAGAGCAGTACAAGATCCGCATGAACCTTGAGGCACTCAACATCAAGGTCGACCACGTCGGCAACTTCCTGCAGACGACGCAGATGGCCGCAGAAGTCACGCGCCTGATCGGCTCGCCGTACCTCATGGTCCTCTTCGACGCCTACCATATGCAGTACAACGAGGGTGCACTCTGCTACAACCTCGAGAAGTACATCGACCAGATCGGCCACATCCATGTCGCTGACTGCCCGGGCCGCCATGAGCCAGGCACTGGCGAGATCTGCTACCACAATGTCTACGAGACGCTGAAGCGCCTTGGCTACAAGTACCGCGTCGGCTACGAACTCTTCCCGGAGACGGATACGAAGACTGCTGTTGCTGCCATCATGCAGGACTGACCGGTTATCCGCATCGCGCTGAAAGGAGGGTCCCTCATGGACACAGCACAACCGGCAGCCACGGCGCCGGATTCCCAGAACGGACGCCTTTCCTGGTTCACCAGGATTTCCTATGGTCTCGGCGACACGGCGATGAACATCGTCGCCGGCGCCATGACCATCCTGACGTTCTTCTACACCGACTATGCCGGCGTCGAGCCGACAACCGTCGGCCTTGTCTTCTTGATTTCCCGTATCTTTGATGGTGTTTCCGATCTCATCATGGGCTTCATCGTCGAGCGCACGAACTCTAAATGGGGCAAGTCACGCCCCTGGATCCTTTGGTCCAGCATCCCGTTCTGCGTTTCGATTGTCCTGATCTATACCGTGCCGCAGGGGTCAGACTTCATGAAGTTTGTCTACCTCTTCATCACCTATAACTTCTGCAATACCATCTGCTACACCGCACTGAACCTGCCCTATGGCAGTCTCTCCGCCATGATGACGCGCATCTCGCGTGAGCGCGATATGCTCTCCATCACGCGTATGGCACTCTCGCCAATCGGCAAGATCATCTCCATCTCGGCAACCCTGCCGCTCATCAAGGTGCTGGGCGACAACCAGGCTGCCTGGATCAAGGTCATGAGCATCTGGGCGGTACTCGCCTTCATCCTGCTGATGCTCTGCTTCACGCAGTGCAAGGAGACCGTCGTCATCGAGGCACGCAAGAAGGTCAGCAAGGTCCCAATCATCAAATCCCTGAAATGCCTGTTCGGCAACAAGTACTTCTGGATGGCCATGACGATCTGGATGATGCAGTGCATCATCCAGATGGTGACCGGCACCATCCTGCCGTATTACTGCAAGTACATCTTCCACGATGATTCCCTGTTCAGCATCCTGCTGCTCTGTGAGGTCATCACGACGATCGTCTGCACGATCCTGTTCTGCCCGAAGCTCCTCAAACGCTTCGGCAAGCGGAACATGTCCTTGATTGGCGTCGTCGTCGCACTCGTCGGCCACTTGATCTACTGCCTCAACCCGACGAGCTTCTCCTGGGTCGTCTTCAGCTGCATCATCCGCGGCATCGGCTTTGCCCCGCTGAACTCCGTCATCTTCGGATTCCTCGGCGACGTCGTCGAATACGGCCAGTGGAAATTCCACGTTCGTCAGGAAGGCCTGATCTTCTCCGGTGGCTCGGTCGGCTACAAAGTTGGCACTGGCATCACCGGCGCATTCATCACCGTCCTGATGTCCTGGTCTGGATACATCTCCTCCTCGACGGCAGATGCCGTACAGCCGCAGTCGGCCATCGACATGATCGTCAACATGTACATGTACGGCATGATCCTCATCTGGGTCATCCTGCTCGTCGTTCTGCTCTGCTATAAGCTCGACAAACTCTACCCGAAGATCATGCGCGATCTCGTCGCACGCGAGGCACGCGGAGAGCTGTAAGCCATCTAGACCAGAGTCTCTCACATCACAGGATTCTTGAAACCGACTTTTCCTACTTTTTCTGGCTGTCCAACCCCTTCGACAGCCAGACTTTTTTTTGCCGAAAGAGCCGTCCCCATCTCAGCTTTTCATCTAGCACCAAAAAAAGTCCAGTGCTGGACTTTTTCAAAGACAGTCCGACCGTCGGACTATTGGACTTACTGTTGGACATTCGGATGGATTATTCTGCGTGGTCCATCCTGCCCTTGTAAAGGATCTTTGTCCCCTCGATGTGCGCGGGCAGGCGTGCGGCGGCAGCGCGGTCGAGGATGACCGTCACATCGCGGTGCAGCTGGAGGATGGAAGCCGGGGCCTCCGGCATCACGCTGCCGCAGACAGCCTTGCGCATGGCGTCGGCCTTGTTCGCGCCGTTGGCCAGCAGCAGGATGCGCCGCGCCATCATGATGGTCTTGATGCCCATGCTGATGGCATAGCGCGGCACATCCTCCAAACGCTGGAAAAAGCGCGAATTTGCGCGGATAGTCTCCTCGTCGAGCTCCACGCGGTGCGTGATGGCTTCAAACTTCACATCCGGCTCGTTAAAGCCGATATGTGCGTTCTACCCGATGCCAAGCACCTGCAGGTCGATGCCGCCTTTCTGCTGGATCAGCGCATCGTAGCGATGGCCTTCCGCCTCGAGGTCCTCTGCCATCCCGTCGGGCAGATACGTGTGGTCTGGCTGTATGTTCACCTTGCGGAAGAATTGCTCGTTCATGAAATAGTGGTAGCTCTGCGGATTTTCCGGCGCCATGCCGACGTACTCGTCGAGGTTGAACGTCGTGACCTCCGAGAAGTCCAGCCCAAGGCTCCGATGCAGGGCAATGAGCCGCCGGTACATCGGCAGCGGCGTGCTGCCCGTCGCCAGCCCCAGTACGCTGTCCGGCTTCAGATAGAGCTGCCCCGCCACCATATTCGCCGCCTCCCGTCCCATCTGACGGTACGAATCCGTGATGATGATACGCATCATAACATCTCCTTTCATTCTCTATCTTACCACCATGATGACAGCAAAAATCAAAGGATATGCGGGGGGGGGGGGGAAAATCCCTTGGGGAAACGCTTGCTTCCTTCAACATGCAGTTGATACCCGTCAAGAACTCGTTGCTTTTCTTCTAGACCTATCAGCAGTATCATAAAAGCAACGAAAGGCAAAGGCGCCAAAGAGATGATAAATCTCCTTGGTGCCTTTTTCGTTTCCCGGGAGTCTGACAAGTCGTGGAGTTGGTGAAGGAGGAATTCATCATGGCGAAGTATCCAAAGTATAAAGTTGCGGCTGTACAGGCAGCCCCTGTTTATCTTGATCTCGATGCATCGGTGGACAAGGCCATCGGCTTCATCAAGGAGGCTGCAGATCAGGGCGTCAAGCTCATCGGCTTCCCGGAAGGCTACCTGCCAGGCTATCCTTGGTTCGCTTTCTTGGGGCGCGCGCTCGACTATGTGCCGCGCTTCTACCACAAACTTTACCTCAATGCAGTCGAATGCCCGAGCAGTGCCATGGCGAAAATCAGCCAGGCAGCCCGCGACAATGACATCTTCGTCTGCATGGGTGGCTCCGAGAAAGATGGCGGCTCGCTTTATCTGACACAGTTCTGGTTTGACAACAAAGGCAATTTCATGGGCAAGCACCGCAAGATGCGCGTCTCTGTGGCAGAGCGCCTTGTCTGGGGCGACGGTCAGGGCAGTATGATGCCGGTCTTCGAGACGGAGCTCGGCAACCTCGGCGGCTGCCAGTGCTGGGAGCACGATGTGCCGCTCGACATCTGCGCAATGAATGGGCAGAACGAGCAGGTCCATGTCGCTTCGTGGCCGGGCTACTACGACGATGACATTGCCAGCCGCGCCTATGCCATCCAGACGCAGACGTTCGTGCTCATGACGAGCTCTGTCTACGATGACCGCACCTACACGATGCTCTGCACCGATGAGAACGGCAACATCGAGGAAGACCGCCTCGCTTACTTCAAGACCCTCAAGCAGGGCCATACAGCCATCATCGGACCGGACGGCAATCCCATCAGCGATTACGTCCCGTCCGGCAAGGAAGGGCTCGCCATTGCCGAGATTGACCTCGAGAAGATCATCGACTACAAATACCTGATGGACCCGGCTGGCCATTACAGCAACCAGAGCCTCAGCATGAACTTCAACCGCAATCCGAATCCGGTGGTGCGCTTCTTCGGTGACGGCAAGCAGAAGACGATTTCCTACGAGGAGATGCAGCCGTTTGCAGCAGAAGACGACAAATGATGCCTGTCCTGCTTGACAAAACACATGCTCCTTTCCTATCATGGAGATAGCAAAGAGGCGGCCTTGGAGAAGGTCGCCTCTTTTGTGGTCAGGGACTTAATTGGGAGGTGTAATCGTGAATATCCGCGATATGGCATGTTTCTTGAAAATCTGCGAACAGCACAGCATCTCAGCGGCGGCGCAGTCGTTCTTCATGACACCGCAGGCCGTCAGCAAGGAGGTCAAGCGCATGGAGGAGGAGCTCGGCGCGCCACTGCTCTTCCGCTCGCAGAAGGGTGTCGTGCCGACGGAGTACGGCAAAATCTTTTACGAGCATGCCCAACGTATGGTGGCAGAGTTCGATGACACCTCTCGCGAGATTACTGAGCTGCGCCTGCAGAATGAAGGCTTCTTGCGCATGGTGTCGGCCTACGGCATCCTGCGCTTCCTGTCACCGGAGTTCATCCGTACCTTCGTCAAAAACTGTCCGACGGTTCACCTCGACTACATGGAGTTCCCCGACATTTACATCGAGGAGAACGTCCTCAACGAGAAATATGATATCGGACTCATGCCGTACTTGCATGAACGGGATGAGCTTGCCTACATTCCACTCTTCTCGCGCGAGATTTTCTTCATCACACATCCCGGCAGCCGCTTCTACGACTGTACTGAAGTGTCTGTTCGCGACATCGCCGCCGAGCCCATGATCATCGAGAACGGCAACTTCCTCATCCACCAAATCATGGCTGAGACCTGTCGCCGAGAAAACACCAATCTCGATATCTATTTCAACACGAGCGGCTTCAGTCTCTGCTACAAACTCTGCAAGGAACACAAAGGCAACACCGCCTCGATGGACTTCATCTTCCACGACATGAGCAACCCGACCTTGCATTGCATCCCCTTTCACGAGCATCCGCATTGGAACGTCGCCCTCATCCACAAGAAAGACATCCCGCTGTCCGACAACCTGCAGTGCTTCATCCGTCATTCAAAGACGTGGTGCAAGAAGATGATGCAAGCATAAAACGAACGTGAAATGCGAAAAGCAACGCCCCCACGGATCATCCTTCTGTCAGTCGGGGCGTTGCTGTATGTCAGAAAATCCAGTGCTGGACTTTTTCAGTCGGGCAGTTGTTGTACTGCCGACTGTCGGACAGTCGGACTAGCGGATCTGCTCTATCTCAAAGGCATTACCTCTACACCTGCTTCTACTTCTTTCGGCTTGAAGAAATCAATGGCGATGCCTTCGGCCCCCTGGTACTCGTGGAGCTTCATCACGTCCATATCCGCCTCGATGAAGATGACACCGACCGGCTTGCCGGCCTTGTCCTCTAAGCCAAGGCCGCGGTGCGGCAGCAGCGTCATCTTCGCGACGTTGTAGAAGTACGCCGAGAACTCAAAGTCAAACGTCACATAGACCGCCTGCGTATCCCCACGCCGTGCAAAGATGTCGGCTAGCTCCGCATTGATGCGTGCTACCGCAGCATCGCTATCCCGGTCCGAGATGTCAATCGTCCAATGAGTCTTCCTTGATTCCATAGTTTTATCTCCTTCGATGTTTTGATCAATCTTTCCCTATCATTTTGCTTCGACGAGATGAAAGAAAATCCTGCCGATGCGCTTCTACTACAACGGGAACGACCGCAACACCGGCGCGGTCGAGAATGACCGTCACATCGCGGTGCAGCTGGAGAATGGAAGCCGGAGCCTCTGGCATCACGCTGCCGCAGACGACCTGTCTTTTTGCCATGAGGCATGGTATTATATGTAATAAGAAAAGAGTTGGGTTCATCCAGCACAGACGAAGCCCTCGAGGAATGGTTCTCCTCGGGGGCTTCGTGCATGTTAGTGATCGTAGTCGGTGGATGCAAAAAGGCCAGCGACATGGTATACTGTTCTCGGCGGTCGATGGTTGGTTCCCCGTTCACGGGGAGGTGATGCCATGACGACTTACGAGAAAGTAGCCCTTGTGCTGGCTTTTTTGCAGTTGCTCGTGGCGCTCCTGGCTCTGCTGAAATAGCAGCTGACTGACACTTTGCAAAATCGGAACGTCCCAAGTTTTTAACGAACGGCGGATCCGACGCGCGAACATCGGCCGCTTTTCTATCTCGATTGTATCACATCTTCTCTGTTTTTTCTAGAGACACAGAGAATCATCTCGACAGTCATGATAATTTTGCGCATGCGAAGCGGCCCGCCGCGGAGCTGCTGTTTCTCACAGGGGGGGGGGCGGGGTTCCTAATCTGGCTACAGAGAGCATGGATGGGCATCTTCGAGTGGGCTTGCTGGTCTCCGGAAGTCGGCTTTTTTTATGTCCCTCTCCTCTTCCTGCGCACTGCGCGGAGCAGAGCTCGCCCTTAGGGGCAGGTATTGACGCAATGAATGACGCAGCTGGGTGTAAAAGGCGAGGAAGGCACGACGACCGGGGCCGTCGGACGGTTTGGCAGTCGGGACCGGTGTTGCCGTATCGGCTGCTTTAGTGTCGGCGCTGTCGGCGGGTTGGCTCGCATTAAGCATGGCCTTTGCCTGCTGGACGACTTTGTCGCGCAGGGCCTCGAGCCACTCGTGGAAGTACTTGGCGACGGTCTTGCGGCCCATGGCGAGGGTGCGGGCGATCTCGGAGATGGTGGCCTTGGGGTGATGTTCGAGGTAGTCCGTGACGCGGCGGCGGCTTGCCGCCGTGCGGCGCTCGGCAATCTCGGCGAGGTGCTCGGCGCGCGTGCGGCCGTTTCGCTTCGTCTTGCGGTTGAAGGACCAGCCGAGCCAGCCTTCGAGCGTTGCGGCGCGCACGGTCTGCGCCTTCTCGGGGTTGCAGGCTGCGACGGCGTGCTCCGCCTCGTGCTTGGGAAGGCCGAGCTTGGCGGCAAGGCGCACGGCATCCTCAAGGATGCCCTCGACGGCCCGATGGCACTTGTGGCCGACGCAGGCGAGCGCGAAGAGCGAACTGTAGCGGTGGCCTTCCTGCGTGCGCGCCTCGATCATGCGCACGAGATAGTCGTAGAAGCCGCGGCGGGCCGGACTGCCCTTGCGCGGCTGTTTTTCTTTATGGTTGTACGACACTTTGCCGGATTTGCTTGCGGGGTGCTGCCAGCAGATGCCGAGCGATGCGGCCAGCTGTCTGACTTCCACACATTTGCCGACGCGATAGGCGCGGCACGTCTGTCCGAGTTTCGTCAGGCTGCCGACGATGCGGTAGGCATGCGAGAGGCCCGTGCCGAGATCCGCCGTGAAGCGATGCTTGCGGAAGAAGCGGAGCAGGCCGCTGTGCATCTCGCGCAGCAGGTCTTTGGTCCAGTGGTAGGCCGCGAGCGGCTGCGTCAGCACGTAGACGAGGTGCACGCCATTGCCCGAGTTGACGAGATACGTCGGGCGCTGGCCGTAGAACCCCTTCTGGCAGAGGCGGCGCAGGCTCTTGGCGTCGACCTTGTCGAGGTCGATGTAAAGGCAGCGCAGCTCGTGCATGAGCTTCTGCTTCGGATAAGCGTTATAATACTTTGCCGGATAGACGAACGAGTCCGACCGCCACCAAGATTCTTCGAGCATTTCCTCCGCATCCGCGTAGTTCGCCAGATGATGGCCCTCGGATGCTTCTGAAAGCGCCACGCAGAGCGGGAAGTCGGCGTCCGCCGCGCCAAGGACCGCATCGTAGAAGGCGAGCGGCTTGACTTCTGCATACTGCGCCCGCAGATAGGCAGACTTCGCCTGGCTGTCCTCCTTGTTACTGAAATACTGCTGAGCCGACTTCCCCATGCGATCACCTCCCGACTGCTCATCCAAATACCACGCCTCATGGCGCATCAAAAAAGGCCTGCCCTCATCGGGCAGACCCTCGTATTCAGATAAGATGCTGCGGGAAATGACTTCGCCTCGTCCGCTCGCGCAAATGTGAGCAAAACGCCGGGGAAGTCATCCCATCCTGAGCCAACCGCCACGCTACTGTGAGTCGGTCGTCTCGGAATCAAATTCATATCCTATTTCCCTTGATATCCGGGAATATCTTTGCTACAATAGAGATATGAAAGTTACAGTCAGCTTATCGGAGGGTTGTCCGACTAGCGCGTCATACCGAGTTTGGAAGACTCGATACGAGCTGTGATATAGTGGGCTCTTTGGTATTACCAGTACCGAAGAGCCCTTTCTACATCTTCATGTCTCGCATATCTTCATGCGAATTGTTCTGTTGCTTTTAATGATAGCATAGTAGATGAATAAAATCAATAAAAGTCGCGTGTTGACACATGGAAAAAATTTTGACACTTCAGACATGACAACAGTGGACGGATGTGGTTCGAGAGGGACAATCGGTTGACGAACTGCTAGGAAAAGCGGTATAATATAAATAGGCAAAAGGATACAAGCCTATTGACATCAACTAGTCAAAAACCCCCCAGAGTGCCAGCTCTGGGGGGTTTTCTATGCCCATCTTGGTGGCAGCAGGACTTATCGCTGCAGGCTAATTACCGTTGTGGTCTCTGTCTAACCATTTGCAGATGTAGTGGCAAACTACACCAGCCATGACAGAGACCAAAAAGGATACAAGCAGATCTAACATCAACTTACCCCCTTCCCGTACCAGTCTAGGGGCGGTAACACCAATAGTATATCATCTTACGATGTACTGAAAAAGTCCAGCGCTGGACTTTTTCAGTCGGACTGTTGTAGTAGGCTGAGTCGGACGGATCAGCGTTTAAAGGTGGGATGTACGTGAACGACAAAGAACCTCCCACCGGTCATCACTCCGGCGGGAGGTTCTTTATATGTTCGGTAGAAGATAACTACCATCTCTTTACAATCTCAGTATAGTACAGATGACACTGAAAATCAAGGAAGAGTGAAATCGAGTCCAATCGGATAAGAGAATCTACAGTGCAGTGAATGAATCTGAGTGCATTGTATTATCGCGTCACTAAACTGCGGGATGCATCGTATGCCTTGCAGGATTTCACAGCAGCGCATCGAACTATATGTTACAGGATTTTGTCGTAGGGAGTGAAGCCGTCATGGAAACAATCGAAGAAAGCCTTTTTGCGCGGAAGCGGTGGGTGCTGGAGAAGATGAGCGCTTTTGGCTTCCGTCCAGTCGGGGATGGCTATGTGCTCGAGCGGAGTTTTCTTGATGGCGACTTCAAGGCGGTCCTGTCGGTGACGGAGAAGGGCGCGGTCACGGGGCGCGTGATCGACGCGATTTCTCAGGATGACTACTATCAGCTGCGCCAGAAGAATGCCACGGGCGCGTACGTCAACACGGTCCGTGCGGCCTACGAGCAGCTTCTGGAAGACGTTGCGGCGGCCTGCTGTCAGGACGTGCTGTTCGCGTCCGACCAGGCCAACCGACTGACGCAGTGCATCCTCGAGCGCTTTCAGGTCGAGCCGGACTTCCCGTGGGAGAGAGCAGAGCGCTACCAGTCCTATGGGACATTCCGCCATGCATCCAACCGCAAGTGGTTCGCCCTGATCATGCGCGTGAAGCGCGCCGTGCTCGACAAAGACGGCAACCCCGCGCTCGTCGACGTCATCAACCTGAAGATACCACCCGAGCACGGAGAAGCCCTCCACCAGTTGCCCGGCGTCTATCCCGCCTACCACATGAACCACAAGACCTGGATCTCCGTCGTACTGGACGACACCCAGACGGATGAAGCCATCATGGCTTGGATAGAGGGCAGCTACCGGCTCACAGAATGAATGCAGGAGTGTGATGAAGATGAACAACACATGGGATGCGGACAGCTATCGTGACAATTTTTCTTTTGTGCCAAAATACGGGGAAGACGTGCTGAAACTCTTGACAGTCGGCCTGGGAAGCAAGGTGGTCGATTTAGGCTGCGGCAATGGCAGCCTGACCGACCGACTTCAATCGTTGGGCTACCAAGTGATGGGCATCGATGCCTCTCCGGCCATGCTGGAGATCGCGCGGAAAGAATATCCCAACATTTCCTTCCAACAGGCGGACGCACTCAGCTTCCAGCTGGACAAGCCGGCGGATGCCATATTCTCGAACGCTGTCTTCCATTGGATTGACGCCGATAAACAGGAAACGCTGCTGCGCAATGTCTCTCGGAACCTCAGACCTGGCGGCGAACTTGTGTGTGAATTCGGTGGTTACGGCTGCGGAGAGGCGGTCCACAGCACACTGGAAGAATTGTTCCGTGAGCATAAGCGAACCTATAAAAAAATTGTCTTTTTCCCGACAATCGGGCAATATGCGCCGCTGATTGAGAAATGTGGGATGCGCGTGGAGTACGCGATACTCTTTGACCGACCGACTCCGCAAAAAGGGACGATAAAAGACTGGATCCGGATGTTCGACCTGAAGCCGTTTGACGGGATTCCAGAGGAAGAGACCGACGAAATCATCAACGAAGCGGAAGAGCGACTGCGCAGCCGACTGTTCATCGACGGTACATGGTATGTAGATTACGTTCGTATCCGCTTGAGAGCGAGGAAACTATGAGATTCAAGAATATCGACCACATCGTCATCACGACACAGGACGTAGATGCCTGCCTGCACTTCTATGTCGACATCCTCGGCATGGAGCTCGACCAGAGGAATGGGCGCTATGCCGTCCGCTTCGGCAGTCAGAAGTTCAACATCCACACGAGAAAGGCCGAGTTCCTTCCGGCCGCAGAGCATCCGACTTATGGCAGCCTCGACCTTTGCCTGATCCTCGACGGGAGCCTGGACATGGCGAAAGCGGAAATCGAGCGCAAAGGCTATCCCATCGAGCTCGGGCCAGTGCGACGGCATGGCGCTCGCGGCGCGATGCGGAGCATCTACCTCAGAGACCCCGACGGGAATCTGGTCGAGCTCGCAGAATATCAAATGGGATGAGGACACTGCGTTGTTGCATCAGTCCGACATATGCCCAAAGACACAAAAATCCCGGCGCATGAGCAGTACGCCGGGATCTTTGCTGTGTATAATATCTTATCTTAGGAGAGTCGCGCGCTTCTTGAAAGAAGCTGCTAACGAAAGCCTACATAGAATATAGCACACTTGAGAATGAATATCAAGTGAAAACTTGAAAATTTTTCTCAACACCAAAAATCGCCTCGGTTCTGCTCAACCGGGGCGACTTTTCGATTTCATCGTTAGCAGTGAAATCTCTCCTGTATTGTATTCTATCACACTTTGCCGCGCTTGTCTTGTGACTCAGTTGCCCTTGTTGTCGGATGACTCTTGCCAATAGTACGTCATTGGCGTATAATAAAATTATAGAAAAGGAATTAATACCACAAGTCATTGTCGAGACACAACCATATCAGCGTGCTGTACAGCGCATCTGGGATAGTTCGACACAAGTGGAATTTAAAAACTTCATAGGCTTGAATCCTGAAGCTGGTGATGTCATTCCCGGTACTGGAGGCATAAGGAAAGTCCGTTGGCAAGGATCTGGGCATGGGAAACGCGGCGGTGTGCGCATCATCTACTACGTGTACAACGAGCATCATCCCATCTATCTCCTATATGCGTATCCTAAGAACGTACAGGTCAACTTGTCTGAGGATGAAAAAAAGATTTTTACAAAGATGACGGAACGGTTGAAAGCCGTTTTTCGCCAAAAGGATGGTGAATATCATGGATAAGAAAATCTCACCGGAGGCTTTGGAAATTTTGGATGGTCTGCAGGAGGCATTGTGTGATGCAAAAGGTATGCCAGTAGAAGGCTTGAAGAAGACCGTTATTTATCGTGTGAACCCAAAGAGCGTGCGAGAAAGCTTGCACATGTCTCAGCAGGAATTTTCTTCGGCCTTTGGCATCCCTTTGGCTACATTACGGAACTGGGAGCAGGGAAGAAGGAATGTAGATGCTACAGCATCGTCCTATCTAAAGGCTATCTTGAAGTATCCGAAAGAAATTATGGCCGCACAATAACATAAACCCTATAGTCACAAAAATCCCGGCGCATGAGCAGTACGCCGGGATATTTGCTATGTGTATTATATTTTAGGAGAGCTTCGCGCCTCTTGAAAGAAGCTGCTAACGAAAGCATGTATATAATATAGCATACTTGAGAATGAATATCAAGTGGAAACTTGAAAATTTTTCTCAACAACCCCAAAACGCCCCAGAGGGCCTAACTCTGGGGCGTTTCGTTTGCGTGTGATACGCTTGTTGACTTCTTCTTAGCCTACGATCATTATACTACAGTCTGTCCGGGAAAACAAAATACTCCCGACTATTACAGCTGGCCCTAGAATGGTATAATAATCTAAGAAATTACGAATGGTTTGGTGGTGATCATATGGAAACGGACAAGTCTCTCTTATCGGAGGAAGATATCAAGCATCGCTACATCACGCCGGCGCTGGAGCGGGTCTGGCCGTCGTCGGACATCCGCATGGAGCTGGCGATCACGGCGGGGCGGGTCAACATCAAGGGGAATATGGAGGCGCGTGAGCGGCCGAAATTCGCCGACTATGTGCTCTACACAGAGTCGGGCCACCCTCTGGCCGTCGTCGAGGCGAAGGACAACAACCATACTATCTCTTTTGGCATGCAGCAGGCCAAGGCGTATGCCCAGATGATGGACCTTCCGTTCGCCTACAGCTCGAATGGTGACGGCTTCGTCGAGTACGACTTCCTGACGGGCATCGAATGTGAGCTCTCGCTCGATGCGTTCCCGACGCCTGCCGAGCTCATCGCACGGTTCAAGGAGGAAGGCCATCTGACGGAGGAGCAGGTCAGAGTCATCGAGCAGCCTTTCTATGTGTCGGAGGGCACGTTTGCGCCGCGCTACTATCAGCGTGTTGCCGTCGACCGCACGCTCGATGCGATTGCCCGCGGGCAGAAGCGCCTGCTGCTCGTCATGGCGACGGGCACGGGCAAGACGTACACGGCCTTCCAGATCATCTATCGGCTGCGCAAGGCGGGGCTCGGGAAGAAAATCCTCTACCTCGCCGACCGCAACATCCTCGTCGACCAGTCGATCCAGCAGGATTTCCGACCGCTCGCAGGTGTCATCCACAAGGTCAACTACGCATCCGACGACCGCACGACCATCACATCATACGAAGTCTACTTCTCACTCTACCAGCAGCTCTTCGGCGAGAACGACGAAGAGCGCTTCCGCGAGCTTTTCCGGCCCGACTTCTTCGATCTCATCGTCGTCGACGAGTGTCACCGCGGCTCGGCCAAGGCCGACAGTCGCTGGCGCAAGATCCTCGACTACTTCGACACGGCCATCCAGATTGGCATGACGGCCACACCGAAGGAGACGGCCTATGTCTCGAACATCGACTACTTCGGCGAGCCCGTCTACACCTACAGCCTGCGGCAGGGCATCGATGACGGCTTCCTCGCGCCGTTCCGTGTCATCAACGTGCAGACGAACATCGGCGAGGGCTGGCGCCCGTGTAAGGGCCAGCGCGATTTCTTCGGCAGGGAAATCGAGGACCGCATCTACAATAACACCGACTACGACTACAATATCGTGCTCGAGGACCGCATCCGCGAGGTCGCGGCGCGCATCACCAACTATCTGCTCCACACCGACCGCATGGCCAAGACCATCGTCTTCTGTGCCGACGAGGCCGCCGCGGAACGCATGCGCCACGCACTCGCCCAGCAGAACGCCGACATGATGAAGAAATACCCCAACTACGTCGTGCGCATCACGGGCAGTGATCCCTACGGCAAGAGCCAGCTCGGCTACTTCATCTCCGTCGCCTCGCCGACGCCTGTCATCGCAACGACGTCGCAGCTGCTCTCGACCGGCGTCGACTGCAAGATGGTCCGACTCATCGTCCTCGACGAGAACATTACTTCAATGACGATGTTCAAGCAGATCATCGGCCGTGGCACTCGCCTGCGCTACGACGAGGGCAAGCGCAGCTTCGTCATCATGGACTTCCGCGGCGTCACGCGCCTCTTCGCCGACCCCGACTGGGACGGTCCCATCATCGAGGACCCTGGCTTCGAGTCGGGCGAGGGGGAGGGCAAGCCGACTGGCGGCAGAGGAAAAGGCGGCGGAGGAGGCGGCGAGCCCGCCGTCAAGCCCTTCGTGCGCGCCGACGGCTGCAAGGTCTACACCGTGCAGGAGACGATCGCCGTCTACGATACGGATGGCAAGCTGCTGAAGCAGGAGAACGTCATTGACTACACGAAGGAGAACATCCTCGAGCAGTTCGGCGACCTCCACCGCTTCATCCACGAGTGGAACGCCGCCGAGAAGAAGCAGGCCATCGCCGACGCTCTCGCAAAGCGCGGCGTCGACCTCGACAAGCTCAAGCACGCGATGAAGATGGACGATGTCGACGACTTCGACTTCATCTGTCATGTCGCCTACGACCAGAAGCCCCTGACGCGCCGCGAGCGCGCCGAGGGCGTCAAGCGGCGCGACTTCCTGAGCCGCTACAGCGGCTCCGCGCGCGCTGTCCTCGAGACGCTGCTCGAGAGCTACAAGGACCTCGGCATCAAGAACATCGAGAAGGCCGACGTGCTGCGCATGAAGGACTTCCAGAAATTCGGCACACCCGGGCACATCGGCAAGCTCTTCAACGGCAAGAAAGGCTACGAAGAAGCCGTGCGCGCCCTCGAACAAGAACTATACAAGGCAGGTTAAGACAATATGGCAACAAATCTAGGCGGACTCGTAAAACGGCTCCAAGACATCATGCGCAACGACCCCGGCATCAACGGCGACGCCCAGCGCATCGAGCAGATCATCTGGGCACTCTTCCTCAAGGTCTACGATGCCAAAGAAGAGGACTGGGAGATGGATGAAGACGACTACCACTCCATCATCCCTGAGCCCTACCGCTGGAAGAACTGGGCCCACGACGACGGCACGGGCACGGCCTATACGGGTGAAGAGCTTCTCGAATTCGTCAACGACCTCTTCACCGTGCTCAAGAACCTCTCCATCACACCCGACATGCCCAAGAAGAAGCGCATCGTCAAGACGATGTTTGAAGAGACGAACCAGTACATGAAGGACGGCGTCCTGCTGCGTCAGGTCATCAACGTCATCGACGATATCAATCTCGAGAGCTACGACAATATGCACGCCCTCGGCGATATCTACGAGACCATCCTCAAAGAGCTCCAGTCGGCCGGCCGCGCCGGTGAATTCTACACGCCGCGCGCCGTCACCGACTTCATGGCCGACCGCATCGAGCCGCACCTCGGCGAGCGCATGGCCGACTTCGCCTGCGGCACCGGCGGCTTCCTCGTCAGCTGGCTGCGCGAGCTCGAGAAGCAGATTGCGGCGCCCGACGACCGCGCCCTCTGGAACCACTCCGTCTACGGCATCGAGAAGAAGCAGTTCCCCTACATGCTCGCCATCACGAACCTGCTGCTGCACGGCGTCGACAACCCCGACATCGACCACGGCAACAGCCTGCTCCACGACGTCCTCGACTACACGGAGAAAGACAAGTTCGACAAGATCCTCATGAATCCGCCATACGGCGGCAGCGAGAAGAAAGACGTCATGAGCCACTTCCCCGACGACCTCGCGGACAGCGAGACGGCCGACCTCTTCATGAGCGTCATCCTCTACCGGCTCAAGCAGGGGGGCCGCGCCGCCGTCGTCCTGCCCGACGGTTTCCTCTTCGGCACCGACAACACGAAAGTCAACATCAAGAAGAAGCTCATGGCCGAGTGCGACCTGTACACCATCATAAGGCTGCCCGGCAGCGTCTTCGCGCCCTACACAAGCATCACGACGAACATCCTCTTCTTCGACCGCACCCACCCGACCGAGAAGACCTGGTTCTACCGCCTCGACATGCCAGAGGGCTACAAGCACTTCAGCAAGACAAAGCCCATGCGCCTCGAGCACTTCGACCCCGTCAAAGCATGGTGGGACGACCGTCAGGAAATCCTCGAGGGCGACTTCCCCAAAGCCAAGTGCTACACCATAGATGAGATCGCCGCAGGCGGCTACAACCTCGACCTCTGCGGCTTCCCTCACGAAGAAGAAGAGATCCTCGAGCCCATGGAGCTCATCCAGAAGTATCAGGAACAGCGCAAATCCCTCAACGACGATATCGACAAAATCCTCGCCCGCATCACCGCAAAACTGGAGGAAAATGAATGAACGCACAAGACCTAAAGAACAGCATCCTCCAGCGCGCCATCAAAGGCAAGCTCGTGCCACAGCGCAAAGAAGAGGGCACGGCGAAAGAATTGCTCGCCGAGATCCGCGCCGGAAAAGCACGGCTCGTCAAAGAGAAGAAAATCAAGAAGAACAAACCACTGCCGGAGATAACGGATGAGGAAAAGCCGTTTGATATTCCTGAGAGTTGGGAGTGGGTGAGGCTTGGAGAATTAGGGGAATGGTGCTCTGGAGCAACGCCATCTCGGCAACATCCAGAATACTTTGGCGGGGAAATTCCTTGGTTAAAAACAGGAGATTTGAACGATGGATATATAAAAGAAGTGCCGGAGTCTATTACCGATGAAGGCTTTCAGCACTCTTCGACTAAAATCAATCCTATCGGTAGCGTATTGATTGCTATGTATGGCGCAACAATAGGAAGATTAGGAATCCTTCAAATTCCTGCTACAACGAATCAAGCATGTTGTGCTTGCGAGTTATTTTCTGGAATATATAATAAGTATCTGTTTTATTTTTTGCTTGCTAATCGAAAAAATTTTATCAAGCAGGGAGCCGGAGGGGCACAACCTAATATATCAAAGGCAAAAATCATTGATACAATTATACCACTTCCTCCACTTGCCGAGCAGCGTCGCATTGTCGACAAGATTGAAAAACTCCAGCCCGATATCGATGCCTACGACAAAGCCCAGACAAAGCTGCAAGCCATCGAGCAGCGCTTCCCCGACGCCATGAAAAAGAGCCTGCTCCAGTACGCCATCGAAGGCAAGCTCGTGCCCCAGCGCAAGGAAGAGGGAAATGCCAAGGACCTGCTCGCCAAGATCCGCGCCGAGAAAGCACAGCTCATCAAAGAGAAGAAAATCAAGAAATCCAAGCCCCTGCCCGCCATCACCGACGACGAAAAGCCCTTCGACATTCCCGATAGCTGGGCATGGTGTTATATAAATGATGTAGCCTTTGTTACTAAATTAGCTGGATTTGAATATACAAAAAATATACATCCAAATCTAGTAAAAAATGGGATTCCTTTATTTAAAGGAAAGAATATTCAAGCTGGCTACTTGATAGAACGTTTCGAATCATATATACCGGAAAAAATTTCCGATATGCTTCCTCGTAGTCAAATCTCATCTAAGTGTTTGTTGGTCCCTTATGTAGGGACTATTGGAAATATCGCTATTTTTAATGGTAAGTATAAAGCACATTTAGGATCAAATGTTGGAAAAATAGAAGTATTTAACAATAATGAGATTCATGTCTTAGAAGAATATGTTTTGGCATATTTGAAAAGTTATACAGGGTATATTGAGCTTACAAAAACAAAGAAAGCAACTGCTCAGTCTAGTATTTCTATTGACGCAATCAGGAAGGTAATGTTTCCACTACCACCGCTTGCCGAGCAGCACCGCATCGTCGCCAAGCTCGAAGAACTCCAGCTGCTCTGCCAGCAGCTGGCCAGCCAATCCTACTCGCCACTATAGCCAACTGCCCCGCATCTCAGGCAGAAATGACAACGTCCATACATAGCACCAAACAGAAAACGCCATCGGAACGCAACGATTCCGATGGCGTTTTCTTACTTGAGCGTGATGATTTCACGGGAACATTCGCCGCGATAATCACCGCTCCAGCTTTCTTCAAATTCGGTGTATGGTGTAAACTTATCGATTAAGTCATAGCCTCTTCCGTCAGCCTGCGGCTGCCACCTTCCCCGTGCGCGGGGAAGGCTTTTTGTCGGCTTAGAGGCCGAAGGCGTAGCCGGTCAGGGCCATGGAGCCGAGGTTACGAACATTGTTGAAGGTGTAGGGGGACTCGCCTCGGGAGGCGCCGAGGATGTAGAGAAGCGGCAGGAAGTGGTCGGGCGTCGGGACGGCGTAGTCGGCATCAGGGTAGCGGTGGAAGTCGATGACGGCTTCGTCATCACGCGCCTCGATGGCCGACTTGATGGCTGCATCGAAGCGGTCGGCAGCGGGGTTGCCGTGCTCGTTCTCCCATTCGACGCGGCGCAGGTTGTGGACGACGTTGCCGCTGCCCATGATGAGATAGCCCTTCTCGCGAAGGCTGGCGAGCTTTTGGCCGAGCTCGTACGACTGGCGCGCGTCGATGAGGCCGTTGACGGAGAGCTGGACGACGGGGATGTCGGCCTGCGGGAAGATGTGGACGAGGATGCTCCAGGTGCCGTGGTCGATGCCCCAGCTGTCGTCGATTTCGACGTCTGTGCCGAGCAAGTCGGTGACCGCGCGCGTTAGGTCGGCGCAGCCTGCGGGCTCGTACTTGAGGGCGTAGAGCTCTGGCGGGAAACCGTACATGTCGTAGACCTGGCGCGGCTTTGCGGCGCTCTGCACGAGCGTGCCGCGCGTGTACCAGTGCGCGGAGACCATCAGGATGGCCTTGGGCTTGCCGAACTCTGCAAGGATGCGCTCGCCGAGGCGGCGGTAGGTTTCGGTCAATTCGTTGTGGTCGAGTGCGATCATCGGGCTGCCGTGGCCGACGAAAATAGCGGGCATCTTTTTCATGGCGTTTCCTCTTTTCTCGTTGGATTCTCTATAAAAGTATGATTTTTGTACTTACGCTCTTGTTTATATTATAAGGATAGGGTAGAATATTGACAAGAAGGTAATTTTGCTTGACTAGGTATCAAGTGCTTGCGTATTGGAGGATTCATATGGCGAAAGATTTGTTTGGCATCTGCCCGTTTGTGACGTCGCAGAAGATCTTGCAGGGGAAGTGGGCAATCCTTGTGCTGCACGAGCTGAGTCAGGGCACGCGGCGCTTCAATGAGCTCGAGCGTGGCTTGCAGATCACGCATGCGACGCTGTCCTCGCAGCTCAAGTCGCTCGAGCGCGAGGGCATCGTGCGCCGCACGGTCTATCCGGAGGTGCCGCCGCGCGTCGAGTACAGCCTGACGGACATCGGCCGGAAATTCGCGCCGGTGCTCGAGAGCATCCGGGCATGGGGGACGGACTACATCGACTACCTGCATGCCAACCGACCGAAAGTCGGCTGATCGTCGGACGGTCGGACCGTCCGACTGCCGACTGATGGGCAGCAGTCCGACTGCTGCCCTATCCATTTGGTCCATAGATCCTGTTCTCAAAAAGAGGCCCGACTTGCCGGGAGAGATGGCGAGTCGGGCCTTTCTTGGATGGTTCGGGGCATCGAGGGGGATTCGCTGCTCCCGTTTGAGCCATGTTTTTGTCGGGGGAGCAGTCGGGAGGGGGATCCCGCTGCTCCCATGAAGTCTATAAGTCGATGGATCCGGTAGGACAAAAGGATGGTATGGTGTCAGTTGTTGTCTTTTGGCATCTCTTCGAGCGTCAGGCTTGCCTTGCGCTCCTGGTTGCCGCGCTGAATGGTCAGCTCGACTTTGTCGCCGACGTTGTGCTCGGCAATCTTGGCGCGCAGGTCGGAGACGCCCTTGATCTCTGTGCCGTCGATGGCGGTGATGACATCACCCTTGCGCAGGCCTGCCTTGTCGGCCGGGCCGCCGGGGACGACCTGGAAGAGGTAGACGCCCTTCTTGAGGTTCAGCTGGTAGCCGTAGCGCGCGGCGCTCTGCTGGTCAAAGATGGAGACGCCGAGGTAGGGGCGCGGCACGTAGCCTTTCTCCATGATAGCAGAGATGATGTTCTGCACGGCGTTCGACGGGATGGCGAGGCCGATGCCCTCGACGCCATTGGCGACGATCTTGGCACTGTTGATGCCGATGACCTTGCCGTCCATGTTGACGAGCGCGCCGCCGGAGTTGCCCGGGTTGATGGCGGCATCCGTCTGCAGGAGCTTGATGCGCGCGTCGCCGTCGCCGAGCATGCGGTTGAGGGCGCTGACGACGCCGCTCGTCACGCTGCCCTGGAACTCAAGGCCCATCGGGTTGCCAATGGCGATGACGGACTCGCCGACGACGGTCGCATCGGAGTCGCCGAAGTCGGCCGTCGGCAGGTTGCCGTCATCGACCTCGACGACCGCGAGGTCCGTCAGCGCATCGGCGCCGACGAGCTTGCCCGGCAGGCTGCGGCCGTCGGCGAGCGAGACGATGAGCTCGTTTGCGCCGTCGACGACGTGGTTGTTCGTCACGATGTAGCTCTTGCCGTTGTCGTTCTTGAAGATGACGCCGGAGCCGACGCCCTGACTCTCGACCGGATTGTTGAAGAAGTCACGTGCGACGGCCTTGTTGGTGATGCCGACGACGGACGGGCCGACGGCAGCCGCGGCGCGGACGGTCGGCGTGTTGCGCGCATCCGACAGGTTGTCGAGGTTGGCCTGCTGCGTCTGCTGCGTGCTGCTCGAGGCGCTGCTCTTCGACGGCGTCTGTGACGAGCCGCAGCCGGCGAACGCCGTGGCCGACAGTGCGACGGCCAATGCAATGGCGAGCTTCTTGGATTTATTGGCATTCAGTTTCTGAAAGAACGATTTCATGGTATTCCCTCCAATCAATCGGGCAATCGGACGGAAGAGTCGGGGGATTGGCGATTGGTGCTAGTCGAGCCTTACGGCATCTTTTTGTTATCTTGAGGATACGACGCGCAGAAGGAAATCAGCTGAAAAGGCGCGATTTTTTTCTCAGAATCCGATGTGTCGACAGTCCGACGGTCTGACGACACGCCTTTTATGTGAATCGCCCATCGAAAAAGTCCAGTGCTGGACTTTTTGGACGGGCGACGCTTTTACTGCTGTTCTGCGTATTCGGGGAAGGCGATGGAGTTCTCTTTGAAGATGTGGATGAAGACATCGTCGAAGAGCTCTTCCATGACCGTGTAGGTGCGGCGGAAGGTCGGGCAAGCGTCAGCCGGCGGCGTGAAGTTGTCCGTGAGCTCCTGGATCTCCTTGATGATGTCGCCGGCGCCCGTGTGTTCATTCTCGAGCTCCTGCACGAGGGCGAGCGTCTTCTCGTCCGGGTGCGGATGCTGGCGCATCAGCGGGAAGACGAGCTGCTCTTCCTTGGCGAAGTGCTCTTCGAGCTCGGCCTTGAGGCCTGCATAGAGGTGGTGGAGGCGCGTGAGCATCTCGCCGTGGTGCGGGTAGTGGACGATGAGGATCTTGTTGAGCAGCTGCTCCGTCTCGGCCATGAGCTGGCGGTCCGTGACGTGGTGCGTCGCCTCGAGGTCATCGAGCATCTCGAGGACCGTCAGGTCCTTGAACGACTCGATGTCGGCGTGCACGTCCTTCGACTTCGTCGGACGGGCCGCGACTGCATTGAGGTCAGCGAGGAACTTCTCGACATCGAGCCCCTTCTCGCGGACGGCGATGGAGATGGCGTCGTGACCGCCGCAGCAGTAGTCGAGGTGGAGGTTATTGAGGAAGCCGATCGTGTTCGGGTGCGCCTTGACGACGTCGGCCAGTGTCATATCTTTTGTGATCATGGGTATCGCTCCTTTATCTTCGCTGTGTCTTTGTTCTCGTGTGTGTTTTTCTATCAATCCCATTTGATTCTTGTTCTCTGTTCTTGGAACATCTTCAGTATAAGGGGAGAAGGGGACCTTCTTCTGTAACATCTGGTACAGGACAAAAAAGTGGCCCGAAAAAGTCGGGGATTGGACTTTTTCGGGCCTTCTTATGGGCACGGCTTGACCGGCAGCGTTCATGCATCCGTTGCCTGATGCTGATGGCGTGTCTTATGGTGCTCTACTTTCTCTTTGTACATGTGGCAGTCGGCTTCGGCGAGGACGGTGTCGATGTTGGCGGCAGGCAGGGCTGCCATGGAGAAGCCGAGGGAGATGCTGATGCCGGCGGCGCGGAAGCGGTCGTGGAGCCTGTCGTTTATGGCGCTGGCCTCCTGCTCATCCTGCACGGCCTCGATCATGAGGAATTCGTCGCCACCCATGCGGAAGACGGCGTTCGTCGGGCAGCTGTGCACAAAGACGCTTGCTGCCGACTGGATCAGGCGGTCGCCTGCATCGTGGCCGAGCTTATCGTTCGTCTCCTTGAGGCCGTTGAGGTCGCCGAAGAAGAAGGCGTACATCCCACTCGGCAGGTCCTTGAGGGCGTCGAGCAGGCCGCGGCGGTTCATAACGCCGGTCAGCGGGTCGACTTTGCTCAGGCGGTCGATGCGCTGCATGAGATTGCGGTTGCGCAGCAGGATGGAGAAGAAGCGGGCGAGCGCGCGCAGCAGAGGCAGGGCTTTCTCCATCTGCTCGGGGGCCGGATTGACGACCTCGAGGTAGCCGTAGATGTGGTCGTCGAGGCGCAGGCGCGCGAAGATCAGGCGATGGAGGTTCGGCAGGCGCGGCGCATAGCCCGACTCGCGGCAGAACTGCTCGACGTCATCGATGGTGAAGACGGGGGCCTTGGCGAACTGCTCGTAGATCAGCCGGATGTCCTCGCGCGGGAATGGCTTGATGGTGCGCGAGATCGGCTGCGCCGTGCGCGCCTCCCAGAAGTAGGAGAAGCGCAGCAGCGTCTCGTCCTCTTCGGCGATCAGGACGTGGTCGGCATCGAGCAGACTGCCGAGGCGGTGCATCATCTTGCGGATGCCGTTCTCGGCGTCGAGCTCGTACATGCCCGCGCGGATGATGTCGTTGACGGAAAGCTCCTGATAGAGGACCTTCTCGTGTGCCGCATGGCGCTGCAGGTAGCGGTCGAGGTTGATGCTCATGCAGAAATGGCGGGACTTGCCGTTCCACGGGACGAGCGTGTGGCAGAGCAGCCTGTCGGCATTCAGGACCTGGCTGTGGAAGATGTCGGTGATGCAGCTCGTGTGGTCGAGCTTATCGAGATAGCAGTCCTCGCAGGGAGCATTGTTGCCCGCCATGAGCGAGTAGCACTTCTTGCCCGTGAGCGGCGTGTCGGGGAGCATGCCGAGCTCGTCGCGCTGGGCCTTGTTGAGGTAGAGGACGTCGTGCGTCTCGGGGTCGGTGATGCTCACGCCAAACTCAATCTTGTCGAAGAGCTCGCGCGGGAAGATGAGGTTGTCGTTGCTGTAGAGCGTCACGCCGTAGAGCTTCTCTTCCGCACGGTGCAGGCGCTTGACCAAGAGCTGCAGCAGGCTGTCGATGCTGCGGACCTCTGAGCCGTGCGCCTGTGCGTGGTGCAGGAAGAGCGTGCAGTCGTTCCCGTCGACCTTCTCGATGGCGTGGATCTTCTGCGTGAGGTTCAGGATGGCCTGCTGCAGGCGCACGTCCTGTGCCGCCTTGGCGAGGACGAGGAAACAGCAGTTGCCGATGCGGGCAAGGCTGCAGGCCGTGGGGATTGCCTGCCGCACCAGCGCGACGATCTCCTGCAGCAGGTGCTGGCGGAACACCTTGCCGTACTTCATGCCGATGGCGTCGTACTCCGGTATGTCGAGCAGCAGCGCCGTGTAGTCGTCGCCATGCAGCCGGAACTCGTCGGCGTACTGCAGGCCGTCCATGAGCATGCCGCTGTAGCTCAAAAGCCCCGTCTCCTCGTCGATGAGGCCGAGAGAGAGATCGCGCTTGCGGTGCTCGGGAGCATCTGCGAGGGAGTCAAGGCGGATGAAGATGCCGACGACCTGGCCGCTCTCGCGGATGGGATAGGCGGAGCCACGGATCTCCTGGAGGCGGTGGCCGATGCTCAGGGGTTCGTGCACATCGAGCAGCGGCTCGCCCGTGCGCATGACCTTTTCCTCGTTCTCTTTCGCGTGGCTCGTGTGCAGCAGCCAGCCGAGATCGTCATCCGTCTTGCCGAGGATCTCCGTGACATCCTTGACGCCGCGCCCCTGGAGGAAGGCCCTGCTCGCCCCGCGGAAGCGGTGCTGGCGGTCTTTCCAGAAGAACTCGATGCCCAGATCATCTAGGAGGATGCGCCAGATGGAGGCCGTCATCGTGTCCGACCCTGCGGCGAAGAACTCCTTCGAGAGGCCGTACGAGTCGAGCATCTGCCGGATGATGGTCTGACGGTCGGGCTGCCGGATCATGAAATCCCGGCAGAGGCAGACGAGCATCTCGCGCGAGGTCGACTTGACGAGCGCCATGCTCGTGAAGTACATCCAGCCGTAGCGGCCGTCGGCGAGCAGGATGCGGAACGGCGCCGAGATGAAGGACTGCGGATTGCTAGCGGCCCGCTCGTAGAAGGTCTTGGGGTCCGTAAAGGCAAGGAAGCGCTCGCGGTCGGATGGATGCACGTAATGGCTGGTGAACTGGCGCAGGGCAGAGGCGACATTGTGGAACTGCGTGCCGACGCGGATGCTCGTCAGCGTCTCGATGATCTCCACGAGATTCTCGTCGAGGTTCAGGTACCAGATGGCATCGTAGGTCAGCAGCACATTGCGCAGGAGCCTGTCGAAACGGTGCGCGTTGGCATCGTCGAGCGCCTCCTCCGCGCTGATGTTGTAGAGCCCGACCTGGTAGATCGATTCTTTGTCCACCGTGGTAATCTCCTTGGCCTTGAGGCGCATGTACTGACCGTCATCGACGTACGTCATCGTCTCCCACTGGCCCGTCATCCGGAGGCGGTCGGCGAAGCGGCGGAACTTCTCGTTCATCGGGAAGTAGGCTGAGCGCAGGTTGACGTTGACGCGCTGGACATCCCTCGTGCCGATGCTGTGCAGCGACTCGAGGTAGAGCCCGTTGGCCTGCAGCATCGTCATCTCCTGCGTGTCATCGCGGACGATGGAAACCGGGATGGGCTGGTTGAGGTCGATGAGGCCCGCCTGGTCGAAGAGCTGTGCCTCCGCACGGGTCTCCACCTGCAGCCCCTGGTCAAGCGCGTACTGGTGGAAGTCCTCGCACGGGATGGGCTTGCCATAGTAGTAGCCCTGGATCTTCTCGCAACCGATCTCACGCAGGAAGTCGCACTGCTCCTTTGTCTCCGCACCCTCGGCCAGCGTGTGGATGTGGAGGTCCTTGGCCATGCTGACGAGGGACTTGAGGATCTTGCGGCTCTTCTCCGTGAACGGATGCAGGAACTTCATGTCGAACTTTATCGTGTCGAAGTCGTAGTCCTTGAGCACATTGAGCGAGGAATAGCCGCTGCCGAAATCGTCGAGCAGCACGGGATAGCCCCCCTGCTGGAAGCGGCGGATGCCGTCAAGTACCGGCTCCATCTTGTCGACGAGTGCGTTTTCTGTGACTTCGACCTGCAGGAGGCCGAGCGGCAGATTGTATTTCTCGCGGATGGCCTCCGTCGTGGCGAACGGGTCCTGCAGGATGAAGTCTAGGCGCGAGAGATTGACCGAGACGGGCAGCGCGGGCAGGCCATTGTCGAGGTTCTGGCGCGTCATCTTGGCGACGGCGTTGAGGATGTAGGCGTCGAGCTTGTGGATGAGGTGGGCCTCCTCGAGCACGGGGATGAAGATGGCCGGCGAGATTATGCCGTACTGCAGCGACTCCCAGCGCGCGAGCGCCTCCGCGCCGATGAGCTTGCCCGTCAGTGTGCGGATGATGGGCTGCAGGTAGAGGCGGATGAAGCCTTTCTCGAGCGCCTGGTCCAGGTACTCGCGCACGTAGTTCTGCATCTTGTGGCGCAGGCCGAGCTCCTGCGTGTAGATGGCCCAGTGGCGCGAGGCATCCTTCTTGATGGTGTCGCAGGCAATCTTGGCTTCGCTGTCGAACGCGACATTGAGGTCCTTCAGCGAGCGCGGTCCCGAGAGAAAGCGGATGCCCGCCTTCAGCGCGATGTTGGGGTTGCCGATATAGGCCTGCACGCGCTGGCAGGCCTTGTCGATGCGCGCCTGCACATTGGCCTCCTCCGCCAGGACCGCGAAGTTGTCCGCACCGAGGTGGAGGACCGGACGCTCCGGGAACACATCCTGCAGGATGCCCTCGATGTGCTGCAGGCAGAGGTCGCCCTGCCGGAAGCCATGCGTGGCGTTGTAGAGGTGGAAATTCGTGATATTGAAAAAGACCGGACAGGATTTGAGCAGGTGGTACTCCCGCCACTCCCGCTGCAGGATGTCCGCCGCATCCCGCAGGAATTCCTGCCGGCTCTGCTGAGTTCTTCTCATAGTTGTGTCACCGCGTCCTTGTCTTGCCATACCGTCCATGTGTTCGTGCGTTCCTAAATCATTTCGTAAATATCGTTCTCAATTTTATTTTAACACAAATAGAAAACAAAACGCTATCACACTGTTCTTTTTGCGGAAAAAAGTCCAGCGCTGGACTTTTTCGCAGGAAACTGCCCGCATAGGATAAGAAAGGCCATGCATCATACGATGCATGGCCTTTCGCACGGTCTATCGGTCTATGGTTGGCAAAAAAGCAGGTATCAGAGCAGTGCCTCGATGTCTGCTGCGATGGCTGCTGGCTCTTTCGTCGGCTCGAAGCGCTTGACGACGTTACCCTCGCGGTCAATGAGGAACTTCGTGAAGTTCCACTTGATGCCGTCGCCTTCGAGGTACTCGGGGAAGTTCTTCTTGAGGAAGTCCTCGAGAATAGCAGCGTTCGGATGCTCTTTATCAAAGCCCTCGAAGCCCTTTTCCTTCGTGAGGTATTGGAAGAGCGGCTGCGCCGTCTCGCCGCGCACGTCGCCCTTCTCGAAGATCTGGAACGTCACGCCGTAGTTGTAGCGGCAGAACTGCTGGATCTCCGCGTCGCTGCCGGGGTCCTGTGCAGCGAACTGATTGCACGGGAAGCCGAGGATCTCGAGGCCCTTATCCTTGTAGGCGAGGTAGAGCTTCTGCAGGGCCTCGAACTGCGGCGTGAAGCCGCACTTGCTGGCCGTATTGACGATCAGCAGGACCTTGCCCTTGTAGTCAGCCAGTGACTTCTCCTTGCCCTGGCTCGTCTTGACGGTGAAATCATAGATACCCATGATGATCTTCCTTTCTCTTGTGTGCGCCATGCGCTTCTATGTCTTTGCGTTCACGGCGGCGCTCGGCCTGCCGCATGTCTTTCTCATTGCTATGGTTCCAGTATACGGGATGATTTACATTTTGTCAAATCAAATTTTGCAATGCAAGAATAAATCTGAATCATCGTCGGATGGATATGGTATAATATTAACATATCGTATTATTTAGTCGGAGGGATACAAATGAAACAGACCTACAAAAAACTGGCCAGACTGCTGATGACGACGATGATGACTGGCGGGCTGATGCTTGCAGGACAGACGGGTATGGCCGCGCCTGCGCAGCCGACGGTCAACGTGGATGCGGCGACGAAGGACATGCCGAACCATGTCGCGAGCAAGGTGCTCGATGTCAAGGCCGATAAGACAGAAGTCGGACTGATCTCGAACGTCGTCTATGAGCAGGTGCCGAGCCGCGGCTATGCGAATGTGCCGATGCAGATGGACATCCTGCAGCCGAAGACGCAGGCGAAGAAGCCGGCCATCCTCTTCGTTACGGGTGGCGGCTTCATCAACGCCAACAAGGACAATGGCATCCAGCTCCGCATGCACCTCGCGGAGCACGGCTATGTGGTCGGCAGCATCAACTACCGCGTTGCGCCGACGGCAAAGTTCCCCGAGCCGCTTGAGGATGTCAAGGCAGCCATCCGCTTCCTCAAGGCAAATGCCGACCGCTTCGGCATCGATCCCGCGCGCGTCGGCATCGTCGGCGGCAGCGCTGGCGGCTACCTGACCGCCATGGCCGGCACGACGAGCGGCACGAAGACCTTCGACAAGGGCGAGAACCTCCAGGTCACGAGCGACGTCAAGGCAGCCGTCGACCTCTACGGCCTGTCCGACCTCACGCAAGTCGGCTCCGACTACTCCGAGGAAGTCCAGGCGAAACACCGTTCCGCCGGCGCGACGGAGGCCCTTTGGGTCAATGGCTCGCCCGTCTTTGGCGGCCGTGACGGCGGCATCCTCGCCGACAAGAAAGCAGCCGAGGCCGCCAACCCCATCCACTACATCAGCAAGACGAGCGCCCCGATGCTCTTGATGCACGGCACCGCCGACAGCGTCGTCTCCCCGAGCCAGACCGACCTGCTCTATCAGGCTCTGCAGCAGAAAGGCATCCCGAGTGAGCGCTACCTCGTCACCGGCGCCGCACACGGCGGCAAATACTGGGTCCAGGAGCCCGTGCTCAACATCATCACCGACTTCTTCGACCGCTATCTGAAATAATGTTTCACTGTCCCCTGATTGATAGAAACCATTCTGGTCAGTCAGGGGACTTCTGTCATGCCTGTCATCAGTAGCAGAAATGCCAGCAACATGATATACTCAAATCGGCGGTCGATGAGTTGGCCTTCCCTTCTAAAGGGGGTGGTGCTCATGACGAACGAAGAGCTCGCATTGTTGCTGGCATTTCTTCAACTAGTCGTTAGCATTATCGCGTTGCTGAAGTAGTTCAGCGCACAAGGTCTTGCAACGGAACACGGCGCTTTCTTCAATCTTGGTAAGAAAGAGAAGGCTGACGGTTCCTAAGCATCGGCTGCTTTTTCTTACAAGATCAACGCTATTTTTATTATACCATAAATCCTTTATGATGTGTTCATTTTAATGTATCGTGATGATGTACGGAAAGTAACCATTCCATTTTGACGATATAAGGAGAGGATGCTCGTGAACGAGATGCTTTTTCCAAGAAATTACCCGATGAATCCCCTTCTCAATGCAAAGGAACCGATGAACATATTGGAGATGCGGCTGTTCTGGTTGGCTCTGGATGATGCCAGGACCCAGATAACGGTAAGGGGAGAATCCTGCCGAGATGGATTCGATGCCCTGCGGCTCCTGCCGGGACAGGTCAAACGGATTTTTGCCAATGGCTCGTATCTGGAGCGGCTGGCACCTGCGTGCGACAGCTTGCAGTCATGGACGATTGATTGGCAGGATGAGGATGGCGATGCGGTCATCTACAAGGTGTTCCGAGTCATCCAGTATCAGCCGAAAGATGGCCTTGTCATCCAGTTCAGCTCAAGTATGTGGCCATTCCTGCTCGATCTTTACTGTGAGCGGCCCGGCTTCGAGACAAGCTCGTTACAGCAGCTGTTCCAGCTTTCTTCGACTCATGCAGTCCGACTGTTGGTATGGTTGCTCCAGTATCGGCGGATCAGTCAAGTGGAGCAAGTGTCTTGCTCCATTCATGTGGAGAATTTGCGAGAGCTTCTCCGTGTAGAGGCCTCTCAGTATCCACTCATGGCAGAGTTCAAGCGGCGAGTGCTCGATGCCCCCATCCGCGAGATCAACAAGCGGACACAGTACCGTCTTCGTTATGAGTCGACAAAGATGGGCCGGAAGATAACGGGCTTTACCTTCACAATGGACTGCAGCGATGTGGCAACAGATACCGCCTCAGGAATGACAACTGTGCTGGAGCGCATCGCATCGAAGTGAGCATTGTATTTCTCGGATAAGAAGATAGGGCTAGGGATAAGAAAAGGCAAGCAAGCAATCGGCTGTGGATAACAGCCCCCTGCTTTGCTTGCTTTATATATAAATGCTTTCTATTGCTTTCGGCTTCTGGAAGCCTTGCGGCACAAGGCTTTGCGGGGAAATATAGGGACCAGATGTGACCTAGAGGGGGACAATTTGTGCCCAATTTATGCCGTTGAAAGGGACAGATTGTGCCCTATAGAGGGACGATTTGTGCCCAAAGTTTTATAAAAGGTGGAAATCGGTTGTTTTCATGTCCTTTTATCCATGCTGTAACGAAATGGACTGAAGGGCAAGGCTGTATTCAGCATAGAAGCCCGGTCACATATCGACCTTCTTAGAGGAACACGGTATGTCGGTCGCGCGCTTCATCGAGCTCTACTGCAAGGCGTGAAAAAGTCCAGTGCTGGACTTTTTGGTGGGAAGTGACTCTGCGTAAGGCAGCAAAAAGGAACGGCATAGCACGCGTCTGCGGTGCTATGCCGTTTTTTTTGTTTGCTTGTCTGGATGTACCTAAAACGCACTTCAGGATTCTTTGTGGTGCGCGTGCATCTGGCGCTTGTTCTCGTACATGAGGGCGTCGGCTTCGGAGAGGATGGTGTCGATGCTGCGGAGGGGCGAGACTTGGACGGTGCAGCCGATGGCGACGCTGACGTGCTGGCGGGCGTAGGTGGCGCGCAGCTCTTTGAGCATGGCGTCGGCTTCCTGTTTGGTGATGTTCTCGACGACGAGCAGGAATTCGTCGCCTCCCATGCGGAAGACGCGCTCGGGGCCTGCGGCGGCGACGAGGACGGTCGCGGCTTTCTTGATGAGCAGGTCGCCGGCCTCATGGCCTTTCGTATCGTTCTCGACCTTGAGGCCGTTGATGTCGCCGAAGAAGAAGGCGAGCGAGGTGCCGTCGGGTATCGTGCGGATGAAGGACAAGAGGGCGCGGCGGTTGCCGACGCCTGTGAGCTGGTCGCGGTAGCTGTAGGTCTCGAGCCGGTGGATCATGTCGCGGTTGCGCAGCATGATGGCGAGAACGCTCGTCAGGGAACTCAGCAGGAAGGTCGCGGAAGAGAAGGACTCCGACGCGGGGTTGACGACTTCGGTGAAGCCGAGGGAGCGGCCCGACTGGATGAGGTGGCCGGAGACGAGGCTCGTGAGGCCCTGTATCATGGGCTGGAAGTCGGGGTGGAGCTGCAGGAACGGCTCGACTTCGTGCAGGATCAGCATGTGATTGTGCTCGAAGTGGTCGTAGAGCGGCTTGAGGCTCGCGATGGGGACGTTCTGCGTGTCCTTCATGACGGATTCGGCGGTGTCGCGGCGCCACTCGTAGGTGCTGCTGACGGTCCCGTGGCCGCTCTCCTTGAAGATCAGGAAGCGCTCGGCCTGCAGCGTCTCGCCAATCCTTGCCATCATCTTGCGGATGCCTTCTTCGGGGTCGGGCTCCTGGATGCCGATGGTGATGATGTCGTTGATGACTTCCTCGCGCCGCAGCAAGGTGTTCTTCTCGGATTCGAGATCCTTCTGGTAGTGCTGAAGGTTTGTCATGATGGAGAAGCGCGCATTCTTGCCTTTCCATGGCACGAGCATGTCGCGCTGCAGGATTGTTCCGCTCGTGAAGTACGCGCTGCGCTTCCAAGTGTGGAGGTGATAGCGCTGCAGGGTGTGATTGATGCAGTCCGTGCAGGGGGCAGCGCGCCCTGCCAGCAGCTCATAGCACTTCCTGCCGCGATACGAATCGGGGCTGACCGGCAATTTCAGCATGTGCAACAGTGCGGGATTGAAATAGAGGATGTCGTAGGTATCGATGTCGATGAGGGAGATGCCATCCTCTGCCTCCTTGAGCTGGGCCATACTGATCTGGATGCTGTCGCCGCTGGGGCGCTCAAATGGCCAGCGCTGGCAGATGGCGTCGTTGAGGCGCTTGGCGAGCAGGTAGAGCAGCGTGTTGAATCCCTTGGCCTCTGAGCCGCGGATGGTCGTGGCGGTCAGCGTCAGGGTGCAGCTGTAGCCCGCGACTGAGGTGATGCTCTCGACGGTGCTCTTGAGTGCATTGAGGCGCTCCGTCAAGGCATCGGTGTACTTGGCCTTGCTGAAGATGCAGAAGACGCCGCTGCCGATGTAGCAGAAGATGGCCGACTTTGGCGCATGGCCCCGGATGGCCGTACAGATCTCCGAAAGGATCTGCTGCTGTGTCTCGCGGCTGTACTGGTGGACGAGTGCCTTGATCTCGGGGACCTGCAGGATTGTGGCCAGATAGTCCTCCCCACGCCGGACGCGGTCGTCCTCGAGGCGCATGCCAGCCATCGTCATGCCGCGGAACCCGAGGAAGCCCGTATCGCGGTCGAGGATGCCGAGGCTCTCCAGCTCGCGCTTCTCTGTGGCGGTGTCTCTGACGTTGATGGAGCCGAGCAGCCCTGTGATCTTCCCGCCTTGGTAGACGGGAAAGGCGGATAGAGAGATGCGCTGTGGGATGCCGTGCACGAGGACGAAGGTGCGGTAGTCACGGCAGGTCTTGCCCTTTTGCAGGATCTCCTTTTCGGCCTGCTCTTCCTCTTCGTCCTGCAGGCACCAGCCGAGTTCCGCGTCGGTCTTGCCGAGGATGGCTTCGGCATCCGCTAAGCCGAAATAGTCGAGAAAGGCAGGATTGACGCCGCGGTAACGCCGCTCATTGTCTTTCCAGTAGAAGGGGATGGATGAGAAGTTGCAGGCGGCCTGCCAGAGCATAGCGGCCTCGTGCAGGGACGACTGCTCGGACGGCTGCAGGTAGGGCAGGAATTTTGGCAGCAGGGCGTGAAGGTTCTCCTGGCGTTCCCAGATGTTTTCGCGCACGCAGATCAGGATGTCCTTGGCCGTGCTCTTGTAGATGACGATCGCATCGAAGATCATCCAGACAAAGCGCCCATCGGGCCGCTTGACGCGGAACATCTCAATGGCCTCAGAGCGGCCCGACCGCTCGGCTTGCTGGTAGATGACAGCCGGGTCCAGGAAGCGGCGGAAGCGGGCGCGGTCTTCGGGATGGATGTAGTGGCGGGCATAGGTGTCGGCCATCTTCTTGAGGTCGTCGACGACGTCACCTGCCTGCCAGAGGGACGTCATGCTCTCGATGACGTAGAGCGCTTTCCGCTGGCGGTCGATGAAGTAGATGCCGTCGTAGACGAGCATGAGGTTGCGGAAGACGTTCTCGTACTGGTGGAAGGCCGTGAGGTCCTGGTCGTAGGTGATGTTGGCGAGGCGTGCGAGCATGAGCGTGAAATCCGGTGTAGCGGCAATCTTCTGGGCGTTCAGGCGCAGGTACTGGCCATTCTCGACAAAGGTCATGTGCTCTTCGCGGACGCTGTGGGCAGCGCCGGCGAGCAGCGTCATGAATTTCTCGCGCATGGGGTAGCTTGCCGTCCGCATGTTCTCGTTGAATTCCTCGCGGCTGCTCGTGCCAGATGTCGCGAGGACCTTCTGGTAGGCATCGTTCGCGCTGATGATCTGGGCATCGTCTTCACGGTACTGGAAGATGGCGACCGGAGCATCTGTGATGAGATTGACGAGGCCTGCTGCATCGCAGGCCTGTTCTTCTGACAGCGTCTCGAGGAGCCAGCCCTTTTTCTTGCAGTGCTCGCGCAGGAGCTCATACGGCATGGGGCGTCCGTAGTAGTAGCCCTGGATCTTCTCGCAGCCGATGGAGCGCAGGAAGTCGACATGCTTCTTCGTCTCCGCACCCTCGGCCAGCACGTGGATGCCCATCTCCTTGGCCATCAGGACGATGGAGCGGATGATCTTACGGCTGTCCTCGTTGAAGTAGCGCAGGAGGCCCTGGTCGATCTTGAGCTCGTCGAACTCATAGGTCTGCAGGACGTTGAGCGAGGAATAGGCGCTGCCGAAATCGTCGAGCCAGACCTGATAGCCCGACTGATGGAACTGCTGCAGCTTGTCGATGAGCAGATGGCGGTTCTTGACGAGCACCGACTCGGTGACCTCGATGCGCAGATAGTAGCGCGGGATGTGGTACTGCTCGACGATGCGCTCGACGAAGGCGAGCGGGTCCATCAGGATGAAGTCGTAACGAGAGAGGTTCACAGAGATGGGGACCATCGGGAGATTGTTCTCGAGCTGATAGCGCAGGAGCTGGGCCACCTTCTCGATGACGTAGCGGTCGAGCCGCGAGATCAGGCGCGACTCCTCGAGCACGGGAATGAAGCTGTCCGGCGGCAGTGTCCCCTTGACGGGGTCAATCCAGCGCGACAGCGCCTCGCAGCCGCAGAGTTTGCCTGTCATCGTGCGGATGACCGGCTGGTAGTAGACCTGGATGTGGCCCTGCTCGATGGCCTTGTCGAGGTTGTCGAGGATGAAGATGCGGTCCGCCATGCTCCGGCGCATGGAGTCGTGGTAGAAGGCGGCAAAGCGCGTCGCATCCTTCTTGATGCTGTCGCAGGCGAGCTTCGCCTGGTCGAAATACGCCGTGATGGCGCGGCGGCGCGTGCCGGCTTCCTCGTCAAACGAACCGATACCAGCTTTCATCATGATATTGGGGAGGTGAATCTCATTGTTGACCGCCTGGCAGAGGTCGCGAATCTTTATCTCGAGCCCCTGACGCGGCACGAAGAGCGCGAAGTTGTCGCCTGAGAGGCGCGTGATATACGACGAGGGGAACTTGCTCTTGAGCATCTGCCCGATCTTGCGCAGCATGCGGTCGCCCTCGTAGAGGCCGTGCGTCTCGTTGTAGACCTTGAAGTTTGTGAGATTCAGGTAGACCGGGCAGTAGAGCATGCCCGTGTCGTCTGGCTGCTGCTTGGCGCGCTGCGCATCGATCTTCTTCTCCACGCGCTGATAGAACGCGTGCATGTTCAGAAGGCCCGTGACCGGGTCGAGGTCGCTGACGGCCATGCTGCGCTCCTTGTTGACGAGGTTCAGCATCCAGACCCTGCCAAAGCCTGGCACCGTGCCGTTCTGGAACGTCCCCTCGATGTGGAGGTAGACGCCCTCCTTCGTGTAGCAGCGGAAAGTGAGGAACGCATATCCCTCCGCTGCCTCCCCGTGCCGGCTGTTCATGCGGGCCTCGAGGGGCATGTAATCATCCGCTTCCATGAGCCCCGCGAAGCGTCCCTTCGTCAGCTGGTAGAACTCCTTCTCCGTCTTACACTGGTAGAGCTTCAGCATCTCCTTGTTGACAAAGAGAATCTGCTCCTCCGCGCTCTGCCGGACCAGGCACACCCCTCCCGCAATCATATCGTAATAGCGATGCAGTTGTTTCTTGATTGGCTCCGCGTCCATGCCGATGTCTCCCTTTCACGCGTCCCGAATCCCCCGGCAAGACGCGCCACATGTTTTCTATATGGTGATAACAGTTCGCTTTAATAAGACCAAATCCCTGCCGTCTGCTCAAGAAAGTTCGATTCTGCTAAGAGAGCCTGTCTGCAATGCATCGCTTGCAGACAGGCTCTCTTTGACGGTACGGCAAAAAGTCCAGCGCTGGACTTTTGGGTTTAGACCAGGTGGTCCAGCATCTTGTAGAGTTCGCCCTTGAAGGCAGTGATTTCATCGGGGGTGAAGTTCAAATTCCGTTCACTGAGGTAGCAGCGCATCTGCTCGGGAACTTTGCTGACTTCCTCTTTGAAGGCCTGGCCCTTCTCGGTCAGGCGGGCCTCGACGACGCGCTCGTCGATGGTGCTGCGGTGACGCTCGATGTAGCCGAAGCTTTCGAGCTTCTTGAGCACGGGCGTCAGGGTGCCGGAGTCGAGGTAGAGGATGTCGCCGAGTTCGTGCACGGAGATTTCCTTCTTCTCCCAGATGACCATCATCGTGACGTACTGGGTGTAGGTCAGCCCAAGGGCTTTGAGGAAGGGATGATAGGCCGCGACGACCTTGCGCGCGCAGGCGTAGAGCGGGAAGCAGAGCTGCTTATCGAGCAGCAGCAGGTCTTCTTTTTCGTTTTGAGTTGCCATAGGATATTCCTTTCATGCGTGTCATGCGTGGATTTTTTCGTGGATTGCTTTGCTTTGGTTGCTTCTGTCGATTCTATTGTATCAAATTTTCTTGGCGTTGCAAAATAGATTCTCCAAACCGAGTTGGGCACAATGAATGGATTGAAAAACAGCCGCAGAGCAGCTCTGAGGCTATTCAGAGTGGCTGTGTCCGTGCATGTCAGTTCATTTCTGGGAAGGGCAGTGCGGCGTCCACGTGCAGGGCATCGACGGTCTCCATGACGGCTTGGGAGATCGCGAGGTGCTCGTCGATGGTCTGTGCGTCCCGCTCGGCGAAGAGGCGCGCGAAGGCTTGAAACTCGTGGACCATGCGGTGCGCGTAGCGGTTCTCGCGGAAGGTCTTCGTCGTGCCGCCTTGAGCGACCGTGACGCTCGGCAGCTCGTTGGGCGCGCCGTCGACGCGCAGCCAGCCGTCCTCGCCCTGCACGGTGAAGAAGCCAGGGCTCGCGCTGTCCTTCGCACCGACGGCCGTGGCGAAGAAGTCCTTGTAGCGCAGCGTCGCGACGCCTGAGGTGTCGATGCCGTTGAAGCCGCAGTTCGCCGTGTAACGGGCCTCCTGCGGCTTGCCAAACAGCGCGATGATCAGGTTGAGGTTGTAGATGTTGATGTCGTAGAGTGCACCGCCAAAGCGCGCAGGATCGAAGGCGGGCAGGACCGTGCCCTCGCGGTAGGCATCGTAGCGGCTCGAGTACTGCGAGTAGTTGGCCTGCACGGCGCGGATGCGGCCGAGCTTCGGCAGGGCCTCGCGGATGACGGCAAAGTTCGGCAGGAAGAACGGCGTGACCGCCTCGATGA
>ERZ773131.71-NODE-71-length-95430-cov-42.354003_pt1 | contig 95430 bp, 85 predicted proteins | sample MGYA00511082_ERZ773131 | MGnify/ENA primary metagenome ERZ773131 (study PRJEB29015, sample SAMEA2737813) | human gut metagenome | biome: human gut; feature: human-associated habitat; material: faeces | place: China | collected 2012 ... | reverse complement strand
AAGTTGGCCCTTAGCCTGCACATAAAAGGGCCTTCCGATTGTCGGCTGACCGACCCCGGATGACTGTTGCCCGGCAGGGCTCCCCGATCCTCGATCCCGATCTCCGATCCCAGCCGCTCCGCGGCTGCGCGCCCTACCACAACCCTCAGCGGCAGAGCCGCTGTCAAACATAAGACCCCTCGGGGCGATAGCCCCGTCAAACTTTAGAACCCTCACGCCCGCAGGGTGTCAATCCTCCTGCTGGTGGGAACAGGGATTCCCGCTATCCCATATCCCACGTAAAAAGGCGAAGCATGACGCTTCGCCTTTTTATTTCCTATACTTCCATCCTTCTCCTTCTATTCTTCCTTACTGCCTTTTTTCTTTTCTGATTTCCATGCTTCCCTGCTGCTTTACTGACATGTCAGCCTATTAAGCGAAAGGAACCCATTTTCCATCCTGTACCTGGAGTACATCCAGATCCATCTTTGGATCCCTGTTTTCATCAAATTCAAACTTGCCGGTAGCGCCTTCGAAGTTCTTAATCTGGGCCAGTGCATCGCGGAATTTCTTGCGGTCTGTGGTGGAGCCGGACTTCTCAGCGGCTTCATGCATAATGTAGAAAGCATCGTAGGTCTGGGCTGCGAACTGGTCCGGTTCGTGTCCGTACTTAGCTACGAAGGCTTTACGGAAGTTCTGGGCCTTGTCACTCTTTCTATCCGGGTTCCAGGGCGTTGCTACCAGGGTGCCGTTGGCCGCATCGCCAGCCTGTTTAATGTACTGGGGGCTGTTGAAGCCGTTGTTGCCGATGATGGGCTGGTTCATTCCCATTTCTCTGGCTTTCTTTACAATGAGAGCGCCTTCCTGATAGAAGCCTGCAATGCAGATGACGTCCGGGTTGGCTGCCTGAATCTTGGTGAGCTGAGCGGAGAAGTCCGTATCCTTGTCTGCAAAGGTTTCGGTATCCACTACATCAATGCCCATATCCTTGAAGGTCTGCTGATAAATTTCATTTTCACCGACCATCTGGTCATTGTTGTTGGAGTACATGACAGCGACCTTCTTGAATCCCAGTTTATCATGGGCTTTCTTGACAGTGGTGGGGATAGCCAGCTTACCGGGGATGGCATTTCTGAAAATGTAGCCGCCAATGTCTGTTACCTTCGGAGCTGTGGTGCTGGTGCCGAAAACGGCCACTTTAGCCTGCTGGGCAATGGGGCCTGCAGCAAAAATTTCACCGGAAGTCATGGGGCCCTGAATAGCCAGTACCTTATCCTGTTCAATGAGGCGCTTGAAGGCATTGATGGCTTCTGCCTTGTTCAGCTTGCTGTCGTAGGTCACCAGATCGATTTTCATCTTTGTTTTCGGATCTTTATTGATTTCTTCTACAGCCAGTTCTGCGCCTTCCTTTTCAGCCTGGCCATAAGCAGCGCCGGGGCCGGTATAGGCGGTAACAAAGCCAAATTTCACTGTATCACCGCTGGCTGCTTTAGCGCTGGAAGAAGCGGCCTTCTTGTCACCGCCGCATCCTGCAAATGCGCCACATACTGCTGCTGCTGCCATTACTGCTGCCATTGCTTTCATCCATTTCTTCATTTTCGTTTCCTCCCTGATATATATTGAAAATTTTTACCCAATCAAAAACCCCTGCCGGACTGATTCATCCGGCAGGGGCGCATATACGCGGTACCACCCTGGTTTATCGCTCAGTGGAACACCGATGATACCAAATAAAAAAGCTCCTGATCTTCATTCTTTTGAAGATAGGGGCGAAAGTTTCGCGGTACCACCCTACATTATACTCTGGTGTTCCTATTCGTAACGTGAATGGACGTTTCCGCTTACTTAGTTCGGCTGAAATACTCACGGGCGAGTGTTGGAAGTTTTCTTCTTACCGGCTTACACCAACCACCGGCTCTCTGTAAATCAAGGAAATTTCCTTTTTCCCGTTCCTTGTATCTTTGGGTTTTCGGTTATGCATAGAGTATAATACCCGGGTCAGTTCTTGTCAATAGATTTTTTTAAAAAATGTATTGAGGAAATATGTTTCTTACTCCACATGGGGCCCCTGCGTTTCATGGTGGCAGGAAACTTTTCGCATATAGTTTCCTACTCTACATAGCACCATTGTGTTTCAACTCGACAGGAAACTATTCGCGTATGGTTTCCTATCCGGCATGGCACCATTGCGTTTCACCTTCACAGGAAACTTTCCGCATATGGTTTCTTATCCGGCATGGCACCATTGCGTTTCACCTTCACAGGAAACTGTTCGCATATGGTTTCCTATCCGGCATGGCACCATTGCGTTTCAACCTCGGCAGGAAACTTTTATGAATCTGTCAAAATTTCCTTTCTATTTGGTATAATAGGATAGATAGAATTCAGGAGACCCCGGTCTCCATTGCACGGAGCGTGAGAGTCATGAAAAAAGAAGGACAGTGTACCATCATCGTCAACCCTACATCAGGCCATGAACGGGCACCGCGATATATTCCCCTTCTCCATTCTGTTCTTTCCAAACGATTTGACGATATCATCATCAGACTGACGGAAAAAGCAGGGGATGCCACGGATTTTGCCAGAGATGCAGCAGAAGCAGGGCGGGATGTGGTATGCATGGGCGGCGACGGTACCATTAACGAAGTCATCAATGGCATGGTGCCTGTCAACAGCAGCTCCACCTTCGGCTTTGTCCCCTTCGGCACGGTAAACGACCTGGCCAGGGCTCTCCACATTCCCCGCTCTCCCCAGGGAGCCATCCACATGCTGGAAACGGCGGTGAAAACGAATATTGACGTAGGCCGGGTGAATGACCGCTACTTTATCAATGTGGTGGGCGCCGGCAGCATTTCCGAAGCCGTAGGCAAAGTTACCATCAAGGAAAAGACCCTCTTCGGATCCCTGGCTTACTATATGAAGGGCATGCAGGTGGTATCGAAGCAGAAATCCTACCATTTCAAAATTGAAGAGGAAAATGGCACAGTCATCGAAGTGTCCTCTCCCCTCATTGCGGCCATGCTCACCGACTCCGCCGGAAGTTTCCATAACCTCATTCCGCCGTCGGAAAGAAATAAAGGGGTCATCAAACTCTGCCTCTTCCACGATTTTGAATGGCTCCTGGCCCTGAAATCGGCGCCAAAGCTTTTGGCAGGCATGCAGATGGGACCGGACTTCCTTACCGTGGTGAGCTTCAAGAAAGCCCACCTTTCCATCCGGGAAAACGAGCCCCTTGTCACCAACGTGGACGGCGACCTGGGCCCCACCTTCCCTCTGGACCTTGAAATCCTTCCCAACCGTCTTCCCGTCTTCGTTCCTGCCCATCCCAGAGAGGACCAGGGCATTCTCCCCCGTTTCCTGAAGCCCCCTCATATTCACCTGCCCTGGGAGGAAGAATAGGGCACGTGGACACGCCTGCGAACGGTCAGCCGACAATAGGAAGGCCCTTTTATGGGCAGGCTAAGGGCCAACTTCGGCTGACTTGCGCATTCTATGCAGAATGCGCACATGAGGGTTCAGAAGGTTCAAAGGGTTCTTAGGTTTGACGCCCGCTTTGCGGGCGAGGGTTGTGGAGGCGCCCTATGGGCGCAATATGAAGTCAGCGTTACGGGACCTGCAGTTGTGTCATCTGTGCTTCCCCGTCATTTCGAGCGGAAGTACAAGCCGGTATGAATCGCATGTTTTCATGGAGCCGGTGAAACGGAGTCGAGAAATCCCCCACAGGAAGCTGCCTTTCGGCAATCAGGACTGCCCAGGGAAGCACTGATTAATTCATAGAGTCTACTTTCATAAGAATGAAAGCAAACAACGAATTAATCAGCGCTTCCCTAGAGTATCATTCTGAATGATACCCTCCTTCGCCGCTTCGTTGCCCTCTTCTCCACAGGAAGGAGCCTTGCCATTTTATATTTCCATACAAAAAGCACCGTCCCGAAAGGGCGGTGCTTTTTTGTTCCATTTTAGAAGGAATATCTGGCGGTGAGGGTGTAGGTCCTGCCGTCACCGATATAATAATGGTTGTTGGAAATATCCTCATCATAGTATTCCCTGTCGAAGAGGTTATTCACAGCAAACTGGATGCCGAAGTTCTTATTGAACTGGTAATTGGTGGAAAGGTTCAAGAGGAAATAAGCATCCCGGGAGCGGAAGTGACCACTGTGGTAATCATATTTCTTCGTATCTCCCGGAGTAATATCCAAATACCTATTAGAAATAAACATACCGTCCAAATTAATAGTCCAGGGTGCCTTATTGTAAGTTGTTCCCAAATGAAGCAGATGGCGGGGCACGTTATAGTCCTTATATCCATTATTCTTGGCAGTCTGCCATGTGTAATTAATATAAGATGACCATATATCGCTGTGACGCTGGGTTAAGGATACTTCAAATCCATGGGTCTTTTCATCCCCATTGTTTTCGTATCTCTTTCCTTTGCCTTGTCCACCCTCATAAGACATAAGTCGAATGTAATCTTCAGTCTTCGCATAGAAAACATCTGCGTGAATATCTGTCTTATTGGCAATCTTCTTTTTCAACCCTAATTCCCAGGTATCCGTGGTTTCCGGTGTCAAGCCGGAGTTCGGATAAATAAGCCCCATACGTGTGGAATAACGGAAAAGCTGATAAAGAATAGGGGTATTAAAAGACTTACCATAGGATAAATATACGTTTGTATCCGGATTAACAGCATAGTCTAGCGATAGTTTTGGTGAGAACTTGTGATAAGAATGGCTTCCTTTATCATTATCACCGGAAAGAAGTGTATCATATCCATCATAGTCTTCATAGTGGTCATAACGCCCGCCAATATAGGCCGTCCATTTAGGCGCAAAATTCCACTTATCCTGTGCGTAAAGAGACCAGTATTTATCTTTGCCGCCAGCCTTCTGTGTAACACTGCCGCTGCTGCTCCAGGATTTCCAATCTTTAATTGAGTAAATCGTTTCATCAAATTTATCACGGCCATAGGAAGTCCCTGCAAGAAGATTATGGTTCCCCAAAGCCCAGCGCTTATTCAAATCAAAATCAATGGATTTAGACGGATACGAATACTTGTCTCCAGAGCCGTTCAAATTGCCATCCAGTGTTCCTTTAGTATATCCAGGCTGTGTATATCCATCTTTGAAATAGTCTGTCATGCCGATGTGAGCATGGATTTTATTCTTCTGGTCATTATAGGTCAAGCTGTGTATATTATACGCACGCCAGCCCCTGGTACCATAAAAGCTGGCATACTTAGAATCATCTATATCTTTTCCGGGCCAAATGACAGTATCTCCCTTTCTGATATATGATTCCGGGTCTTTGTATTCCCAATCATAATTGGCACGGGTAAATTTATAGGTTAACCGCTGGTCTTCATTGAAATCATAGCCGATATTAAAGCCATAATTTTCAGACATAACGTATTTCCTACCACGATTACCAATGAGATAATTACTAGACGTACCACGGGCATCCTTCTCATTCGTTGTATATGTATATCCGGATTTATGAGAGCCAGACGCATAATAATCCTTCCAGCCATTCGTAATATGGCTGTTGTAGAAGGCACCGAAAGATACCTTATCCTTCTTTCCATTGAGTGCATAGCCCTGGTTTACCGTAGCGTTGCTGCCGTAGCTTACCGTAGCAGAGCCATGGAGGCCGTCCTGCTTCTGGGTTTTGGTCATAATATTGATGACACCGCCTACAGCCCGGCCGCCGTAAAGAGCGGACTGTCCGCCGGAGACAACTTCGATTTTCCGGATATTTTCCACAGGAATCATATTCCAGTCCACATCCCCGTTCCAGGCCGTGTTCATGGACTGACCATCCACCAGCACCAGAATATTCTTGGAATCATATCCTCTCAGATTGACCGTACCCTCTACAGACTGGGATGCCGATACACCGGTCACCATAGCCACAGCCTGGGCTGTATTCTGCACATTCCTCTTCTGGATATCCTTCTCCGTAACCACCTGTACATTGGCCGGCACATCCTGCAGCCTTTCCGCCTGCCTGTTGGCAGTAACCGTGATCCCCTTCAGCATATACACCGGTGTTTCAGCACTGACACTGCCGGCCCCTGTCAAAGCCAGTACGGCCAAGAGCGCTGTAATTTCTTTAGATTTTAATGACATAGTACACTCCCCTTGTATTTTTATTGGTAAATAGCAATTTTCAATATAGGAAATGCTAATTCATCCGCTTTATTTTCTTACTATTTACTTATCTTATTATATACCCTTGTTCAAGTAGGACAAAGAAATGATTGGACACGCCGTTGGACACGCCCTGCGGGCGTGAGGGTTCAGAGGGTTCAGAAGGTTCAGAGGGTTCAAAGGGTGGTGGTGGCGGCTTCGCCGCAGAATAAAAAAAGGGCGCGGCTCCGCCGCGGGTTGTGTAGAAGGGTTGCATCGCTTCGCTCAGGGGGCGACAGCGGCTCTGCCGCTGAGGGCGGCAGGTTGCCCTTTGGGCAATGCTTATAAAGTCAGCGTTACGGGATTTACTTTTCTGTGTCATATGTCATGAAAAGCATTCTGGTGATTAGCCGCTATGCGGCTCCCCCTTATCCGGCTGCGCCGGACTTCCCCCTATGCAGGGGGCAGAATAGGTTTCTACGCTTTCCTGCAGAGGCATGGCTCCATGGCTAAGCAACCATAGTGCCCCCTCGAAGAGGGGGAAAGGTGGTGCCGTAAGGCACCAAAGGGGGAATGCATTTCCATCGCCCGCAGGGCGGTTGTAAAGGTTTTATACAAACTGGCGCCTTCTATAAATTTAGAGGCGCCCTCCACAACCCTCAGCGGCATAGCCGCTGTCAAACTTAAGAACCCTCGGGGCCACAGCCCCGTCAAACTTTAGAACCCTCAAGCCCGTCAGGGCTTGTCCCTATGGCGCCCCACCACAACCCTCGCGCCACAGGCGCTTCAAACTTTAGAACCTTCGCACCGTAAGGTGCGTCAAACTTCAGCCGCGAAGCGGCTGTCAAACCGCTGCCCGCAAAAGCGGGCAGCTCTTACCTGTTCTTTCTTGCCATGATTTCCTTAACTACCTTCTGCGCCACATCGGCGATGGTGATGCCCCGCTTCATACTGGTCTGCTGCATACGGCGATAGGCATCTTCTTCAGTAATATGGTAGTAATCCATAAGAAGGCCCTTGGCACGATCCACGATCTTCCGGGCAGCCAGTTCTCTTTCCATGTTTTTCACCCGGTCCACCATGTCTTTCTTCTGTCTGTACTGACTCACGGCAATCTGAATGGCAGGGAAGAGTGTCTTCTCTTCCACCGGTTTCATGACATAGCCAAAGACCATGGATTTCTTGGCCTTTTCAATCATATCTTCATCACCGAAAGCGGTGAGAAGGACTACAGGAGCCAGATTATCATGAGCAATCATGCGGGCAGCCTGTATCCCGTCAAGCCTCGGCATTTTTACATCCAGAATAGCCAGATCCGGCTTCTTCTCTTTTACCAGATTCAGTGCTTCCACGCCATCGGAGCCTATGCCCACCACTTCGTGGCCTGCTTCTTCCAGCATTTCCCTAAGGTCCATGCAGATGAGAGCTTCATCATCTGCGATAACGATTCGGTATTTTTCTGACATGCTATCCCTCCATCACTGACAGGGGACAATCAATATCGGCTGTCACCATATGATTTTCATTTTTCAGGGAAAATTTCCCTTTCAGTTCAATTTCCGAAAGATTCCTCACAATCTGGAGTCCCAGGTCAAAGGTTTTGGTACTGAAATCATCAGCCAGAGGATGTCCATCATTTCTGATATAGACATGAAGATCACTGCCTCGAATTTCGGTGCCCACCACCAGTGTTCCCTTTTCCATATCCTTAAATCCATGGTCGATGGCATTATGAATGAGCTCATTGGCTGCAATGGCCAGCGGTACTGCCTTTTCAGAGTCTACAATGAGACTCCGTCTTGATTTTTCCCTCACCACATTGACAGGTATAAGGGCCAGGCTGTCCACGGATAGCTTGGTAATTTTGTCCAAAAGAATATCCATATCGATCTTATCGCCGCTCTGGCTGGCCAGAATATCATGAATCTGGGAAATACCGAGAATGCGGCTTACCGCCCGACGGAGCGCTTCTTTTGTGTCATCATCTTTGGCCCGTCTTGCCTGCATGCGAAGCATACCGGCAATGGTATTCAAACTGTTTTTTACCCGGTGATGGATTTCCTTAATAACGGAGTCCTTCACCAGAATTTGTCTTTCTTTTTCCCTGATGGCAGTCACATCAGTAAGTACCAGCACCGTACGTACCACCCTGCCTCCGGAAATAATAGGAAGGCCCCAGGCGGAAAGAGTCATGTTTTCAGACACTTCATCGCCGTAAGCAGGCTTTCCTGTCTTCATGACCTTGTCCACCAGCGGGAGCCGGACAATGGTGTGACCGATGAGCTCCCGGCTTTCCACCGCTTCCTTGTCCAGCACAAAATACAGGTCATCAGCCATGTCATTGGCATAAATAATACGTCCTCCGGCATCCAGGATAATCACACCGTCCTGGGGGCGAATGCTGTAGTAGTCAGCAGTAGAAAAAGGTACCTGCAGTGCCAGATTAGCCGTATCCGTAAGCACCTGCTGCTGTTTTACGGAATTCGCCATAAAGCACACCGCAGCAAAAGGGATACCTGCATTATCCACAATGGGATAAGCCGTCACTGCCACCGTCAGCCCCTGATCAAGCTCCATGCGCCCCACCACTTTTCTTCCAGTGGTGAAAACATTTTCAATGACTGCCAGATCTTCTCCTAAACGGGTATCTCCGGATTTAAAGAAGGTAGATCCATGAGTATAAGATGGCTTTACCGCCATGAGTATGACGGAAATGTCATCATTCTTTCCTCTGGCGCAAAGGTATACCTGATTTCTGGAAATATCAGAAGCCAGCTGCAGTGCTACCTGCATATGGTCCAGAATCTTAGCCTGCACATCGGTGAGTTTCGTGGTGTCCCGCACCAGCGTATAGAGCTGGCTCATTTCAATTCCACGGGTCTGCATAATTTTTTCCCCCACAATAATGCAATCAGCAGTTCCTGAGGAATCGCTGATGAAATTCCTGTTCCATCATTGAATTCATATGAAATGAAACGCTTAGCGTAAATCAGCAGCTTTTTAAAGTTTGAGCTGATCGGCCAGAAATGGCAGCCGGGGATCCGCATTGAGATTCATTGGTGCAAAGTCTCCGGCCTTTGCCATGTAATAAGCCCTGCATCCAATCATGGCGCCATTATCAGTACAGAGTACCGGGTCCGGGCGGCACATACGAATGCCTCGTTTATCGCATTCTTCCTTCAATGCTTTGCGAAGACCGCTGTTGGCTGCCACACCGCCGGCCAGGGCAATGGTCTTATACCCCGTTGCCTCTGCCGCTTTCATGGCCTTTTCCACCAGCACATCTACCACTGCTTTCTGGAAGGATGCAGCCACATCCTTTGGATTAATTTCTTCCTTCTTCATTTTGGCGGTATTCAGGTAGTTAATGACTGCTGATTTCAGGCCGCTGAAGGAAAAATCAAAAGTATGTTCTCTTCCAAGCCCCATGGGGAACGAAATGGCATCAGGATTTCCTTCCCGGGCCAGCCTGTCGATATGGGGGCCGCCAGGATAAGGATAACCCATGACCCTGGCAATCTTATCGAAGGCTTCCCCTGCTGCATCATCTCTGGTCTGACCAAGAAGCTGGAAGGTATTGTAATCCTTCACCACCACAATCATAGTATGGCCGCCGGAAACCACCAGAGACAGGAAAGGCGGCTCCAAATCCGGATACTGCAGAAGATTGGCGAAGATATGGCCTTCCATATGATTGACCGCCACCAGGGGCTTATCCAGCGCCCAGGCCGCCGCTTTGGCAGCTGCTACCCCCACCAGGAGAGCCCCCACCAGGCCCGGCCCCTGGGTCACTGCAATGGCATCCATATCTTCCCAGGAACATCCGGCCTGCTCCAGTGCCTCAATGGCTACAGGAAGCACATCTTCTATATGGTGGCGGGAGGCAATTTCAGGCACTACTCCGCCGAATTTCTTGTGAATAGGCACCTGTGTGGAAATAACGTCAGACAAGATATGGCGCCCGTCTTCAATCACCGCACAGGATGTTTCATCACAGCTTGATTCAAACGATAAAATCTTCATAATTCTCCTTCTACTTTTCTGGACATAATATATCCATCCTCTTTAGGAAGGTCATAAACTCCTTTTCTGAGCCCCAGCACTTCAAATCCATGATTTTTGTAAAGGCGCTGTGCCTCCTCATTGCTCACCCGTACCTCCAGGAAAAGGGTGTTCATATGTCTCCGAGCCGCTTCCATAAGTCCTGCCTCCAGAAGAAGGGCGCCAATGCCCTTCTTTCGAAAAGAGGGACGAACACCGATGTTAAGCAGCTGTCCTTCATCGGCAATGAACCAGAAGCAGCCATAGCCTGCAATTTCTCCATTCATTCTGGCTATAAAATATTCACTGTGGCTTCCTTCCATATCATGGATCACCGTTTCTTTACGCCAGGCATCGGAAAAGCAGAGCTTCCCTATTTCATAAATGGCAGATGCGTCGGCTCTATCAGCCTTTTCAATCAGGATTTCCTGTGCTGTTTCTCCCAAAGTACCTCAGCCTCGCTTCTGCGGATATAATTAGGAAGAATGGACAGGGGACTGTCAGTCTTTCCTTCCCTGATCTTTTTTAAGCCTGCCATAGCTACGCTTCCTGCCCGGGCCAGGCGGCTATGCGGCGGTGCCAGTTTAATGCCTGCAGAAACAAGCTTGTCCTTGTATTTATCAGCGCATTCTCCTACTGCAATCACGGGACCGCCATGGGTCAGGGCTGCTTCAATGACCTGATCTATAGGTGCTGCTTCTTCCTTTTCTTCCTGCCACATTTCATCAAAAGCGCCGTATAAAGCAGCATACACATTGCCCCGCTGGGCATCCAGAAGAGGCAGGATAAAGGCCTGGGCCCCCGCCATATTCCAGGCCAGCGCTTCCAGCGTATCTACTCCAGCCAGAGGGACCTTCCATATGTAGGACAGCATTTTGGCAGTGGCAAGGCCGATGCGAAGGCCTGTAAATGAACCGGGACCGATAGAAACGGCCACAGCCGTTATATCCTTTTTGGAAACTCCTGCCTCCTTTATCATTTCATCCATATGGGGAATAAGCTGTTCCGAATGGGTAAGCCTTTTCTGTACTGTCCATTCAGCAATCAGCCTGTCCTCTTCTGCCAATGCACAGCTTAGCACCAGTGATGATGTATCAATGGCCAGCAGCATAATTTTCTATCTCCTTTGTTATTTTGACCGGAGCCTTTCCGCTCCAGGATACAGTAATCTTTCTTTCCTCTTCACCGGAAAGGACGATATGAATATGAATACTTTCTTCAGGAATGAGAGAAGGAAACATATCTGCCCATTCCACCACCACTACGCCGCCTTCTCCATATTCTTCCCAGCCGATGTTCCATAAATCATCTTCGCTGTGAAGACGATAGAAATCAAAATGCTTCAAAGGAAGACGGCCATCTTCATATATATTCATAATGGTAAAGGTAGGACTTCCTACCACTCCCTCTATACCCATTCCCTTCGCCAGTCCCTGGACGAAATGAGTTTTGCCTGCGCCCAAATCGCCGGTTAATGCAATGAAAAGACCATCTTGGGCTCTTTCCCCCAGGAAACGACCGAAATCCATGGTTTCCTTTTCACTGTTCGTCGTGAATGTTACTTCATTTTTCATGAAGCCACCTCATCATTTCATCAAAATGGTCCATAGCCAGACGATACCCTTCGCCATGGAGCTTTCTCAATTTGCCGGCATCTCTTTCCGTCCGAGACACCGTTACCGGGTTTTCAGGACGGATAACGAAAACGGCGCCTTCCTTTTCCAGCTCTATGACTCTTTCCATTTTTCTGTTATACCGCTCCGGAATAGAGCACATGCCGTCCACCACTGCCGGATAGGTTCGCCCATAGACAGCCTTCAGCATCCCATGCATCCAGAAGGGCACCGGTTTCTTCCGATAATTCACATCCCGAGTAAGGATATATACGATTTTCCCATGGGGAAAGGGGATTTCCTCAGGCAGCGGCACCAGAGGCATGCCCACGCCGCCATCCACATAGGCCTTTCCCCGCCAGTCCACCGGTTTGGATACCAACGGAATAGAGCAGCTGGCCTCACAGACCTTCATAAACTCGGAAGACGAAAGGTCATGGCTGGAAATGAAATGGGGCTTTCCCTCAAGGCAGTCTGTAATCACTGCATAGAGCTCTTCTTCGGCCTTCTCAAAGGTTTCAAAATCAAAAGGGTCCTCTTCATGGGCCAGGGGGCCAAACATGAAATCAAAATTAAAGAAAGAGCCCCCTTTCAACATATGCCGAAATCCCATGTACCGGGGATCAGCGGCATAGGCGGAATTGACCCGGACGCTTCTTCCGCACTGCTTTGACAGGTAGCCCAGTCCCTGCAGAGTGCCTGCAGAGATACCTGCTGCCTTTTTGAAATAAAACCGATGGTCCATGAAAGCATCCAGCACACCGGCCGTAAAGAGGCCCCGCATGGCACCACCTTCCAGAATCAGCACCGGTGCTTCATCCATTTCTTTTTCTATCATATTGTTTCGCCCTGGGGAAATACCCGGCACCTCCTTATTTCTTAACTGAGCAGGCAGACTGGTTCTTTACAGCGTTGATTTTCGCCTGGATCGCTTCCTGATCTCCCAGGTAAGATACATCATGCACTGTGAAATCGGAGTTCAGATGGTAAACCAGTGGAATGCCGGTAGGAATATTCATACCGGCGATTTCCTTATCAGAAATCCCTTCCAAATGCTTCCGAAGAGCTCTGATAGAATTTCCGTGCGCTGCAATGAGCACCCGATCTCCCGCTTCCATGCGAGGACGAATGACTTCATCAAAATAGGGCGCAACTCTTCCCACCGTATCTTTCAGACATTCCGACAATGGAAGTGCTACCTTCCCCTTCATTTTCTGATAAGGCGCCTGATTCACCGGATTTCTTGGATCATCTTCCGACAGAGCCGGCGGACGTACATCGTAAGAACGCCTCCAGAGGAGCACCTGCTTTTCTCCATACTTATCGGCAGTTTCCGTCTTGTTCAATCCCTGCAGGGCTCCGTAGTGCCTTTCATTCAGGTGATAATCCTTAATCACGGGAATCCACACCAGATCCATTTCATCCAAAATGCGGTAAGCTGTGTGGATAGCCCGCTTCAGCACGGAAGTAAAACAACAGTCAAAGGAGAGCCCTTCCTTCTTTAATAAACGGCCTGCTTCGCTGGCCTCTTTCATACCTTTGTCAGAAAGCTCCACATCTGTCCAGCCGCAGAACAGATTTTTCTTATTCCATTCACTTTCCCCATGACGAATGACCACCAGTGTATACATAGGATCCTCCCTTACTTTTCAAAATGATCAAAACCTTTCGCTTGAAGAAGCCGTCTTTGACCATGCCGCCACACATAAACGCCCGTTCCCGGTTTCTTTACAACCCTTCCCACCGGAGTTATGGGCATCTCTTTTTTTATTGTATCAAAATCAGAAGGGGAAATGGTACCAGTAAGCTGGTAATCTTCTCCTCCATTCAGGGCCCAGGCCAGAGGGTCCCGATGAACCTTTTCCGCCAAAGCCCCCACCGCTTCCGATAGAGGCACCTTTTCCAGTTCTATTTCCAGTTCTACTCCCGATGCCTTTGCAATTTCATTCCATTCCCGGGACAGGCCGTCAGAAATATCATTCAGCGCATGGGCTCCTGCCTTTCTAAGGAGTATCCCCAGCGGAATCTGGGGTTCCGGCCGCTGATGTCTCACTGTCAGGGAAGGCCATTCCTCTCCCATGTCATGAAGGAGCGCATAAAGCCCTGCCGCCGAATCACCTGCAGTACCGGTGACAAAGATGATATCCCCCTGCCGGGCACCGCTTCTTGTCACCGCTTTCCCTTCAGGCACCATGCCTGTCACCGTACCGGTAAGGATTAATCCCTTTGTAGATCCTGTCACATCGCCGCCAAGAAGATTCACCCTGTACTTTTTGCAGCAGGCCCTGAGCCCATCATAAAAACGGTCCACCCAGGAAAGGGGAAGATCTCCGGGAAGAGCAATGGAAAGGACAAATCCCACGGCCTCGGCCCCCATGGCGGCCATATCGCTGAAATTGGAAGCCGCCAGATGGTACCCTACGTCGAAGGGACTCATAGTCTTTCTGGTAAAATGGATGCCCTCCACCATGGTATCTGTGGAAATCACCTGGTCGTATCCGCCAGGCGTTCGATACACCGCACCATCATCACCGGGACCTACAACCAAAAGCTCCGGACGAAAGATAAAATCGTGCATAATGCGGCGAATCAGGCCAAACTCTCCCACATCATCTACCAAAAGTTGTTTCATTATTCCTCCAGCAGAGTCACACCTTTTTCTTTCAATTCCTTCAAGGTCTTTGCATGATCCTTTTCCGACACATAACCCAGCCCTTTTACCAGAAGTGTTACCTTCCTGCCGGAAGCAAGGAGGGAAAGCACCGTTTCTTTCACACAGTACTCCGACGCAATACCACCTACATACACATGGGAAGAAGCCTCGTCTCCCAGCCGCTTTCCCTCTTGATTCACTCCGTTAAAAGCAGAGTACTCCTCTACTTTATCATCTTGGCCCTTCAAGAAACGATTTTCAGAAGAAGGACGATTCTCTTTCTTCTTCACCTGCTCTGTAAAAGCAGGATCAAGTTCTGCCCCTTTCGTGCCGGCCACACAGTGAACAGGCCAGATGCCGCCATTCACCTTGAAAGAACCATTGGATGGGCTGTGCCAGTCCGATGTATAAAGGCAGCGCACAGGATGGCTGTTTATAAAACGTACCAGTTCTGCCACCGCCTCATGGCTGTGCCCGCAGGCCAGCGTACCATCTATGAAATCATACTGACAGTCCACAATAACAAGATCATCCATGATAAACCCCTCCCATTCCTGTTTCCCTCTATTTTATCAGCTTTATCGGATGAGGAAAAGGGGGGCAGTCCCACCTGATCCGTGCCGAATAGAGAACTTTTTGTAAACAGCTGCCTGCCAGGAAAAGGCCATTGTATCCCCATGACTGACAGGTAATTTTAGCAGGCCCAAACTATTGCGTCCTTTCTTTATAACAGGTATACTAGAAAGGAATTGTTTATAAAGGAGATGGATGTTTTGAATTTTGGTGACGCAATAGTGGCCTTTCTGAATATTGGCCTCTTCAGTTCCCTGGTCAGCCGTTTTACAGGAGCTAATACGGCCATACTTGTTTTCTGCTCCCTGCTTTATCTGGGCTGTGAGCCGGTAGAAACCGTGGGCATCATGCTGACCTACCTTGTATTTATGAGACTGACCATTTACACACAGAAGAAGAAATTAAATTTCAAGCACCTGCAGGTGTTTAAGGGATATAAAGTCTTTATTCCCGTTTTCTTTATCCTTGTTTCCCTTTTTGTCTATCCTTTCGCCGCTCTGGCCATTTTCCTTCTTCTTTTCATGACGGAAATTCTGGCACAGATGTGGGCTGATGTGCCGGAAGAAAAAAGAGCCTCCCGGAGTCAGATTACCGGCTGGATAATCACGGGCTCCATCCTTACTACCATTGCCATGATTGCCGTAAAATTTATTCCTGAAGATTTCTACTACATCATCGGCGGTATTGCAGGCTTCCTCATTTGTGTATTTTTCTACTGGCTGGGTCAGGACAGAGACCGGCTCTCCGGCATATGGGATAAAATCGTCCTCCTGTCCTTCATTCCCCTGGGCCTCTTCGGTTTCGACCTGGCTGACTGGCTGGATGATATGCGCCGTCATGTGAACTCCACCCTCATTGCCTATAATCTGCCCTTCATTTTCCTGCCCGTATTCTTCATTGGCTTCCTGATGGCCAATATTCTCTTCGGCATTTTCTCCCTGTCGGGACTGGTCATTACCTTTTTCGGCGCTCTGGGCCTCCGCCTTTTCGGCTATTATGAGATGTCCCGCAAAGGCAAGGCAAACCTGGTATCCCTGGGTTTCACCGTACTGGCTATCCTGCTCCTCCTCATTACGGCACCTGAACCTACCGGTGTTTCTAAAGCAGTCGATGCTTTCCTTCCTTCTAACCACTATGGATTTACAGGAATCCTTAATATGTTCTGATCAAGGCAATCAAAAAGCTCTCCTCTCCGGAGAGCTTTTTGATTGCCTTGAATGGGAAAAAGGTTCCTACGTTTATCCAGCCTCAAAATTCTAAGGCCTGACAGCAGCGCCTCGCAGGCCATGAATCTTGAACTCGTGCCCCTCCTGTACGGGACAATATGCAAAGCCTTTGCCGGACCTGCACATCAGGATGCGTTCCTTTGTATCTGCCTCACCGATTTTTAGTAGAATAAAAACCGCTTAACCGGTTCTCGCCGCCGTAAAATACCTGCAGCAGGCTGAAAAGAGATTTCATTTCCTTACTCTTCCGGTTTCCAGGGGGTTACCTTCACCGTACAGGAAGGACAGACATTCTGAAGAAAGCAGGTTTCACAATCCGGTTTTCTGGCATGACATACTCTTCTTCCATGCCAGATAAGCCAGTGATGGGCTGCAGACCAGTCTTCTTTCGGAATAGCCTTCTGGAGGCCTTTTTCCACTTCCAGCGGCGTAGTCCCTGCTGCCAGCTTTAAGCGGTTGGCAACGCGGAAAACATGGGTATCCACCGCAATAGCCGGATAACCGAAAGCCACACTCCGCACCACATTGGCTGTTTTCCGGCCCACCCCGGGGAGCTTGACCAGTTCATCGAAATCTTCCGGTACTTCTCCGTGGTAGTCAGAAAGGAGCATGCGGCACATGCCCAGTAGATTCTTCGCCTTAGCTTTGTACAAACCGCAGTCATGGATTTCCGTTTCCAGCTGGCTCTGGGTAAGAGAAACCATTTTGGCCGGCGTATCCAATCTTGGAAAAATACGGTTCGTAATCACATTGACTCTTTTATCGGTACATTGGGCAGAAAGGATCACCGCCACCAGCAGGGTAAAGGGACTGGTGAAATGAAGCATGGTACCATCATTTTTATACACCTCTGAAAGCCGGCGAAGCTGCTCAGCCTTAACCTTCTTTGTCACTCTCATAATCCGCTGCGAAGCAGGTATTCATGAGCTGCCAAGGCAGCTGCCGCCCCCTCTCCTGCTGCAATGATGACCTGCTTATTTCTGCAGTCAGTCACATCCCCCGCTGCAAAAAGACCATCCACATTGGTTTCTCCTTCCTTATTAGTCATGATTTCTCCCAGAGAATTGACTTTGACGTCGGAAGGAAGATAGGAATTGTTCGGAATGCCGCCAGCTTCTACAAAAACACCATCCACAGAAAGTTCTTCCGTCTTTCCATCAGCCTTATTTTTAATCACAAGACCCTGTACCTTCTTGTCCCCTTTAACTTCCTCCGGCGTATATCCCATATATACCTTCACATTCTCCAGCTCTTTCATGCGTTTGACCAGAATTTCCTGAGCCCGGATACGGCTCCGCACCAGAAGGTATACCGTGGGGCAGAGTTTTGCCAGCTCAATGGCAGCCTGCACGGCGCTGTCTCCGCCGCCCACAATAGCCACTGTTTTCTTGCGGTAGAATGGCCCATCACAGGTAGCGCAGTAGCTGACACCTCGACCGGTATATTCCTTTTCTCCCGGGATATCCAATGTCCGGCTGTGCTTTCCGGCAGTCACAATGCAGGCTTTTCCCCGCAGCTCCCCGCCGTCATCCAGGTGGGCCGTAAAAGTTCCGTCCCCCTCTTTAACCAGAGACTTCACCCCTGCATATACGAATTCTACAGGGTACTGCTTCACATGGGCTTCCATTTTGTCTGCCAGTTCAAAGCCGGAAATAGACGGGAATCCCAGATAATTTTCGATTTCATTTGTTAAGAGCATTTGGCCTCCGATATCGGTGGTCACCACCTTGACCGTCAGCTCCTTCCGGGCCGCATAGAGCGCCGCATTCAGCCCCGCAGGGCCCGCACCAATAACCAGTACATCAACCATATCCATATTTCTTCCTCCTCTTATATCGAATTTTATCGTTCTTAAACCTATTATATATGAAACAGGGACTTTATGCAAATAGGACAGTCTGTTTTGTGCAAAGCCACGCCAAAAGACAGAAAAGCCTATCAGGGGAGTCTCCAGATAAATTCAACCAATGAATCAGGCGTCTGCGCCTTGGCCCTCCCATTTTCATGGGTGCTGCTCAGATCATGTCGTCAGAGAGAGGAAAGTTCTGCGAGCGCTCTTCCTTATTGCTTTTCTGTCTTCTATTTTTTGCATTGTCTTCTGTCTATTGCCGGCCGGGTTTAGAAGAAGGGAGGTTGAAAAGTGAAATTCCATGATGTTTACCTTCTCCCTACCTTCTCCTCTACCGCGGATGTGGAAAAAGCATTGGGAAAATGACATTCATCATCTCATGAGTACCTTTTCATTCCTCTGATACTAATATCGTAGAAGATTCGAATTTTTGACCCCTCTGAAGAAAAAATTTTGAAATTTTTTTAAAAGACCTTTTAGCAGCCACATTTACAGGCGCATCCTTTCGTCTTTCAGCCTCATACAGCCTTTCCCGCTTCCGCCCTGCATATTCTATTGAGCATACGCACCTTACATCTTCCTGCAGCATGACTATGACTGACTTGCGGGATTCTTAATTTTCTTACGAATCCACTTTGCTGATGGGCATTCCGTTCCTCTGCCGCCTCAAAGAAAAACAAGAAATTGAGATGTCTTTCCTTTTGCAGCCCCACTGATGGAGGATGACTGAAAACCGCAGAAAATCAGCAGTCAGCGATTCAGGAAGGATTTCCCCAGCCCTTTATATCCCACGAATTCACGGAGGAGGGATTCTCCCGGCACGATGGAGCTGTCCAGTTCTCTGAAGGGCATAAGGAAGGAGAGCATCCTTTTGGCTTCGGAATAGGCAGGACTGTCCCTTCCTATACTTTCCAGAAGAGGCCGGGCCAGTTTCTTGAGTACCGGGATTTCATAAAGGAGGGCCGTATTGAAAACTACATTGGCCCTGTCCTGGTACTGAAAGATATTGCGTTCTTCCCCCTGTCTTACATTGTCCCACACCATAAGGGTATGCTCCGGACCGTTGCCGCGGAACTGGAAGTCCCGGACAAGGCGGCGAAGAAGGCGGCTGTCGGAGGTGGAGATGCGGTTGTGATCGTTGATGGTGAGCTGGGTTAATGCGGAAAGGTAGACTCGTATGCACTGATAGCCTGGCACGAAGTAGGTCAGTCTGGGATTCAGGGCGTGGAGACCTTCAACCAGAATAGGCTGTCCTTTTCCCAGACGGATAGCCTTTGTATCCCATTCTTTTTTGCCGGTAATGAAATTGAAATGGGGCAGATGCACTTCCCTTCCTTCCAGAAGAGCAGAGACCGTATCTTCAAAAAGGGTTAAGTCCAACGCTTCCAGATTTTCCCAGTTTTCATTTCCCATTTCATCGCGATTTCGGAAATAATCATCCAGCGAAAGCATCACCGGTTTCACACCGTTGACCCAGAGATGGACGATAAGCCTTTTCATGAAAGTCGTTTTGCCGGAAGAAGAAGGGCCTGCCATACAGACGAGACGGATAGACGGTTTCTGGCGGCAGATGGTATCTGCCAGCTCAGCCATTTTCTTTTCCTGCAGCGCTTCCGCTGTGGCCACCAGGTCGTAAATCCGTCCGGTGTCAATGGACCGATTTAGTTCTTCCAGATTATGACAGCCTATGAGCTCACTCCAGTTCTGAGACTCCAGAAAGACCCGGGCATAGAGGGGATCGTCTTTTCCGGGAGTCAGCTCTGTTTCTCCAGGTCCCGGCAGCTGCAGGAGGAAACCAGGCGCATAGGAATGAAGAGCAAAGGCATGAATAAATCCCATATCCGGCAGCATGGGACCGAAATAGTAATCAATCAGACTGCCGCACTGATCCACATTCAGTTCAGAAAAATCAAGCTGGGACAAGAGCTCTGCATCTTCATTTCTTCCTTTCATACGCAGGAAAGCAATGGCCCTGTTTCTTCCTACCACCAGTTTTGTAATTTTTCTTCTTTCTGATACAATCTCCTTCATTTTATTCTCCAGGATGGAGAGTTCTTTCTGCAGCGGCGTATGACCGTCCTTGAATTCGCAGTAAATGGATTTTCCAAGGGAGTGTTTCACTTTCACATCAGCTTTTTCCCCATAGATTTCCTTCACGCCGCATACCAGAAGCATTATGGCAGTGCGGCGATAGGCCTGGTAGGCCTGTTTAGACGACAGAGGAATCCATCGAACAGTACAATCTTTTGAAAAAGGTGTCTGGAAATCGAGGATATCCCCGTTGCAGTCTGCAAGGACTGCGTCATTTCTTCCCCGCTCTCCCCTCACAATGTTCCAGAGGTTCTGGGGCGAAGCGCCGTCAAAGAAATCAAAGCTTCTTCCTTCACAGGTAATATGCATAGAAGTCACTCCTTTAAAGCCAACCAAAAGCCATAGCACTCTTTTTTATTTTAACACAGCCATAAAAAAAGAGTCCCCGTGAGGACTCTTTTTCATTTGGATTATTTGACTACGATGTTCACAATGCGCTTGGGAACTACGATAATTTTCACAATCTTCTTTCCGTCGGTGAATTTTTTCACTTCCGGCAGTTCCTTTGCTTTTTCTCCGATTTCTTCACGGCTCATAGCTACAGGAACAGTGATGGCAGCACGGACCTTGCCATTTACCTGTACGCCCAGTTCCACTTCATCTACCACCAGGGCCGATGCATCGCAGGAAGGCCAGGAAGCTTCGTGAACACTCTTTTCCTTTTCGCCCAGTCCCTGCCACAGTTCTTCAGTAATGTGGGGAACAAAAGGAGCCAGAAGGATAAGAAGATTCCGCAGCAGTTCATGAGCCAGACTATCTTCGATGGCATCATGGCTTTCTACAAAGCGGTACATTTCATTCACCAGTTCCATAATGGAGGAAATCGCTGTATTAAAAGCAAATTTTCCATCCAGGTCTTCGGTCACTTTGGAAATAGTCTGGTGCAGTCTCCTGCGGAGTGCAAATTCATCTTCCGACAGCCTGCCCTTGTTTTCCTTTTTGAAATCCTGGTATTTACCGGTAATAGCCCATACTCTCTTCAGGAAGCGGTAGGAGCCTTCCACGCCCTGGTCAGACCATTCCAGATCCTTCTCCGGAGGAGCAGCAAAGAGAATGAAGAGACGAGCGGTGTCAGCGCCGTATTTCCCTACAATTTCTTCCGGGGAAACTACGTTTCCTACGGACTTACTCATCTTGCCGCCATCTTTCAGCACCATCCCCTGGCAGAGCAGGTTGGTGAAAGGTTCCGGATAATCTACCATGCCTTCGTCCTGAAGTACTTTCATAAAGAAACGGGAGTACAGCAGGTGGAGAATGGCATGTTCAATACCGCCGATATACTGGTCCACCGGCATCCAGTAATTTGCCTTTTTCTTATCAAAAGGCTCTTTCTCGTTGTGGGGATCACAGTAGCGGAGGAAGTACCAGGAAGAATCAATAAATGTATCCATGGTATCCGTTTCGCGGGTAGCGTCAGCACCACACTGCGGGCATTTCACATGAAGGAAGGTTTTGCTTGTTTCCAGAGGAGAGGTAGCACCGGCCACAAAATTTACATCCGTAGGAAGTTTGACAGGCAGATCTTTTTCCGGTACCAGTACATTGCCGCAATGAGGGCAGTGGATAATCGGAATAGGGCAGCCCCAGTAACGCTGACGGGAAATCAGCCAGTCACGGAGACGGTAATTAACCTTACCCTTGCCGATACCCATATCCTCAAATTTCTTTGTAATGGCTTCCCTGCCTTCTGCAGAAGTCAGGCCATCGAATTCACCGGAGTTAACCAGATATCCGTCGGCATCATAGGCTTTATCCATATCTTCCAGCTTCAGGTCATGAGCTTTGTTCTGTACCACCAGCTTCATGGGAAGATTGTATTTCTTTGCAAATTCAAAGTCGCGCTGATCATGGGTCGGAACAGCCATGACAGCACCGGTACCATATTCATAGAGAACATAGTTGGCAATCCAGATAGGCACTCTTTCGCCGGTCAGGGGATGGATGGCATAGCTTCCGGTAAACATACCCAGCTTCGGCGCATCTTCTGCCGTACGGACGATGTCGTTCTGGTTTCTCATTTCTGTAATGAAAGCTTCCAGTTTATCCTTTTCAGGGTTGCCGGCAATCAGCTTTTCCACCAGCGGATGTTCCGGAGCCAGCACCATGTAGGTCACACCGTAAACAGTATCTACACGGGTGGTATATACAGGAATGGAATCATCCATGCCTTCCACTTTGAAGGAGAACTGGGTACCGGTGGAGCGGCCAATCCAGTTTCTCTGCATGGTCTTAACTCTTTCCGGCCAGCCCGGCATATGGTCCAGATCAGCCAGGAGGCGGTCAGCATAGTCGGTGATTTTCAGGAACCATTGGGACAGATCCTTCTTCACTACCGGATTCTTACATCTCCAGCACCGGCCTTCTTCTACCTGTTCATTAGCCAGCACGGTATGGCAGGTGTTACACCAGTTTACCTTGGCTTCTTTCTTGTATGCCAGACCTCTCTTGTAGAAAATTTCAAAGAGCTTCTGGGTGTGTTTGTAATAATCTTCCCGGCAGGTAAGAACCTTCCTGTCCCAATCGTAGGACAGTCCCAGTTCCTTCTGCTGACGAGTCATATTGTCAATGTTGGAATAAGTCCATTCTGCCGGCGGAGTGCCATGCTTAATCGCTGCATTTTCTGCAGGCATGCCAAAGGCATCAAATCCCATGGGATGGATAACGTTAAATCCCTGCATTTTCTTGAAGCGGGCCACCACATCACCGATGGAATAGTTTCTTACATGGCCCATATGAAGGTTACCGGAGGGATAAGGAAACATCTCCAGAACATAGTATTTCTTTTTAGAAGGATCCGAGTGAGTCTCGAATGCCTTTGTATCCTCCCAGATTTTCTGCCATTTTTTCTCAATCTGCTGAGGAACATACTTTTCACGCATAATTTCACCTTCCACAAAAACAATGATACATCATCATTTTTTATATAGTTGATACTTATTATATAGCTCATAGTGGGAAATAGTCAAATGTGACCGTGATACCGGTAAGCATGCAATGGATTCAGCCCCTCCTGGAGACGCAAGAGGCGTCAGCGGCTCCTAGGGAAGCAGGCCGCTTTCATACTGCATCCTCTGGTGCCGCCGGCATACAGGATTTTAAATCTGCTCACTCCTTTTCGCTGCTGCATGACTCTCTTTCCCACCAAAGAACGGGATGGTGTATTACCATGGAAGTCCTGATTTCAGCCTCAATTCTAACAGCACCAGAGGTGCTCCTGTTTTCTCATGTGGCACCTTGTTATATTATGACTCCTGACTGACCATTTCCTATTCCATAAAAAATCACCCCGGGAAAAATTCCCGGGATGATTTTTATATCATGATTCAATTCATTACACAATCTTTTCGCCGTGATAAAGTTCACCGTCAATATCCGGTTTAGCGCCATAGCCGATAGCCCATTCGCATTTATACTTGATGGCCTGGGCATGGATATTCTTTACACGGTCAATGGTGCGAATTACTTTAGCAGGAACACCAGCTACCAGAGAGTTTGGTGGAATGACAGTTCCTCCCAGTACGACAGCTCCGGCTGCTACAATAGATCCTCTTCCAATCACAGCGCCATCGAGTATAGTAGCATGCATACCGATGAGCACATGATCTTCTATGGTGCAGGCATGAACCACTGCGCTGTGTCCAATGGTTACATAGTCGCCGATAATACAGGGATGATCATCGGCTACATGAAGGCAGCAGAGATCCTGTACGTTGGAGCATTCTCCTACGGAAATATAGTTCACATCACCTCTGGCTACCACACCTGGCCAGATGCTGGCATACTTACCGACTCTGATATCACCGGAGAGGAATGTGTGGGGAGCTACAAAAGCATTAGGATCAATCTGCGGAATTTTTCCATTAAATTCTACAGTAGATAAAGTATACATATGAATGCCTCCTAAAATATTAAATGCATTTCGATACTTCTATATTGATATTATACAATAACCCATTTTGTGGCGCTATGATATTTTTAGATTTTTCTCAATCCATATAACCTGAACACATAATTAGATAGATTTGCCGCCGGAAATCAAAAAACCGCAGGATAGATACCTGCGGTTTCATACATATAATATCTTATTTCTGACTTATTATTCCTTTGTTACCTTGGCCGTATTTTCTTTCAGGTTCGGGAAATCGAGGGTAGCAAACAGGTCAAAGAGGGTCTCATTCCGACGGATCTGCTGTACGCTGCCGTTTTCATGAACCAGAATCTCCTGATGGCGAAGACGGCCGTTATAGTTATAGCCCATGCTGTGACCATGAGCACCAGTGTCATGAATGACGATGAGGTCTCCCGTTTTAATTTCCGGAAGAGGCCGCTGAATAGCAAATTTATCACAGTTTTCACAGAGGGAGCCTACCACATCATACACATGGTCCTTAGGCGCATCAGCCTTACCAAGTACGGTCACATGATGATAGGCACCATACATACCTGGACGCATGAGATCCGCCATGCAGGCATCCACGCCGATGTAATCGCGATAAATATGTTTATAATGGATAGCTTTGGTCACCAGGAATCCATAGGGACCGGTAATGGCGCGGCCGCATTCGAAGCAGATACGAGTATGGTCAAAGCCCTTCATTTTTTCTTCAAAGAGCTTTCTTGCGCCCTCTCCAAGGCCTTCAATGTCCACGGGATTCTGTTCCGGGCGATAAGGAATGCCGATGCCGCCGCCGAAATCGATGAAGCTGACAGTCACGCCCTTTTCATTTCTGATTTCATTAGCCAGATCAAACATCATGGCAATGGTGCCAAGAAGCCCCGGCAGTTCCAGTTCTGCGGAAATCACCATGGTATGGATGCCAATGTAGGAAATGCCCTTTTTCTTAGCCCAGTCCACGCAGGTCATGAGCTGTTCTTTAGTCATGCCGTACTTTGCTTCTTCCGGCTTGCCGATGATGGCATTGCCCCTTGCCAGTTCAGGGCCCGGATTATAACGGAAGCAGATTTTTTCAGGAACAATATGAAGCCTATCCAGATCATCCAGATTGGATACATCATCCAGATTGATAATGGCTCCCAGTTCATTGGCTTTGATAAATTCTTCATCAGGCGTATCATTGGAAGAAAATACGATTTCTTCTCCTCTGATGCCTACGGTTTCGGAAAGCACCAGCTCTGCCATGGAACTGCAGTCAGAGCCTACGTTTAAAGTTTTAAGGCTTTTCATAATCCAGGGATTCGGTGTGGCTTTCACTGCAAAGTATTCATGGAAGTTGGGGTTCCAGGAAAAAGCTTTCTGCAGCCTCTTTACATTATCAAGAATACCCTTTTCATCATAAATATGAAAAGGTGTGCCATACTTGGCTGCTATATCACGGATTAATTCATCGGAAAACGGAATAGTTTTTTTATTCATGGATATAAGCCCCTCTTTCTTTAAGAAAGCACTGATAGAATCAAACCCCTGAAGTATCGGCGCTCCCCTATCAGGTAAAATCATCTGAAGTTAGCTAATTATAACATACACTCATATTCTTGACCATATCTATATTCATATATTTCTTTAAAAGTTAATTAAAACCTCTATTCAGAATTTTCAGTAGTAAGACCGGAGTCACTCATGGGTATTAAGGAAGCACTGATTAATTCATAGAGTTTTCTTTTATAAGAATTTTTATGCACTGTTTCGTCATGGGCTTCCTTAAATAGCTCGCTATTCGCGTCAGCCCATTCCTCGCATTGCATAAAAATTCAAGAATAAAAGCAAACAATGATTTAATCAGCGCTTCCTTAAGCAGTCATCGGCTGGAGAAGTCTGTATTTCTAAATCAAAACCCTGCTGTGTCTCAATGACACTGCAGGGTTCTTTCACTTATTTCTCACTTATTTATTATCTGCATTGGATACAGCTTTCTTGCTGTATTCTTCTGTCCATTTCTTGAAGTTGCCATTATCTGTGTTTTCTTTAATCACTTCATTGATCACAGCCAGCACATCTTCATTTCCTTTCTGTACGGCAGCAGCAGAGTTCTTGACAGCTCCCGGGAACTTGATATCTGAGAACATGAGATCATCATTGAAGATAACGTACTGCTCACCTACAATGCCTTCTACCACCAGGCCGTCTACCTTGCCCTGCTTCAGTTCCAGTACCACCTCCGGCACATGAGCCAGACCTACGATTTTTGCATCTTTAATCTTTTCCTTGGCCAGGGCTTCCTGGGTGGTGGACTTCTGTACGCCGATAGTTTTTCCGTAGAGATCTTCTACGGTCTTATACTTATCAGCATCCGCTTTACGGATAATCACCTTCTGTTCCGTGGGCAGATAGTCAGCGGAGAAATCCATGGATTTCTTTCTTTCATCTGTGGGGTTAATGCCTGCAATGGCTACATCCACCTTGCCGCCGGTCAATGAAGAAAGGAGGGCCTGGAAGTTCATATCCTGTACTTCCAGCTTCACACCCAGCTTATCAGCCACCTTCTGGGCCAGTTCCATATCGATGCCGATGACTTTCTTTTCACCGGCAGATGTATCTACGAATTCATAGGGAGGATAGCCCGATGCAGTTCCCACGACCAGCTTACCGCTGGATTTAATTTTCTGCATGAGGGGACTTTCTTTCTGGGTCTGGGAAGAAGCGCTCTGACTCGCGCCAGAACCACCGCCGCAGCCTGCCAGTCCGAATACAGCAGCGGCTGCCATACCTAATGCCATCATTTTAAGTAAATTTTTCTTATTCATCATGTTCATACACCCTTTCACCTTTAAGAATGGAGTTCTTTTCTTAACTTGCATAGAGTTTAGCATATTTATGCGTTAATGTCAATAATTATTCATAAACTTTTTAGGAATTTTCTTTTTAATCTTATTTCAAAATGTCCTGTAGTCGTAATATACTCGACAGTTACTATATATTCCCTGCTTCCTCATTGGAAAATGAGGCATTTAATAATATGCATAAAAAAACAGCAGACCATGAGTCTGCTGTTTTTTGAATTCTTATTTTCCTGCCTTTTCAATGGCAATCCTGCTGTATTCATCCACCCACTTGTCAAACTGCCCGGATTCTGTATCCTGTTTAATCACATCGTTAATTATTTTCAGCACATCATCATTCCCCTTCTGGAGAGCTACGGCAGATACCTTCTTGGCTCCATCAAACTGTACATCAGCCAGGGCCAGATCATCATTGTATACCAGATACTGCTTCGATACGACTCCTTCAAGCACGATGCCATCCAGTTTGCCGTTCTTCAGCTGAAGCACGGCGTCGGGCACACTGGAAAGGCCAATAGCCGTAGCTCCTTCCACCTTCTGGGCTGTAGCTTCCTGGGTGGTGGATTTCTCTGCACCAAGGACCTTGCCTTTTAAGTCTGCCAGCGTTTTAAATGTATGCTGGTCTTCTTTTCTTACTAAAAGCTTCTGCTCCGTAGGAAGATAGAGGTCTGAGAAGGCCATGGCTTTTTCCCTCTCCGTTGTAGGAGATACACCACCTACCGCAATATCCACCTTCCCGGCAGTAACAGAAGACAGGAGAGCAGAGAAGCTCATATCCTGTACTTCCATAGGAACACCCAGTTTATCGGCAATCTGTTTACACATTTCCATATCAAGGCCGATGACCTTTTTATCCGGAGACTCTGCATCTACAAATACATAGGGCGGATAACCGGAGGACGTGCCTACAATCAGCTTTCCTCTCTGTTTGATCGTCTGCATAAGTTTGCTCTGGGACGAACCGGAAGCAGCACTGCTTTTGGAGGTAGAAGAATCTCCGCAGCCGGCAGAAATCATGGCAGCTGCCATAGCCGTTCCTAAAAGTATGACTTTCATGGTCTTATTCATAACAGATTTCCTCCTTCAGGAAAAAGGCAGTTACTTGGACTGCGCGTTGGCCACTGCTTTCTTTGTCATTTCATCCACCCATTGATCTATGTTTCCATTGTCCTGGTTTTCCTTTATGACCTCATTAATCACAGCCACCACATCATCGCTTCCCTTAGGTACTGCCACAGCAGAACCTCCACTGTATTTGTCAAAATAAATATTCGTAGGTGCCAGGTCCTCATTGGTGACCAAATACTGTCCACCTACTATATTCTGCACCGGCACGGCATCCACTTTCCCCTGTTTCAATTCCAGCAGGGCATCAGGCACCTTGGCCAGAGCTACAATCTGGGCATCCGGAATCTGCTCTGCAGCTAGTTTTTCCTGGATCGTGGATTTCTGCACTGCAATCTTCTTACCGGAAAAATCTGCCAGTGATTTATATTTACCCTCATCCTCCCTGCGGATGAGAAGGGTCTGCTTTCCTTCCAGATAGTTATGGGAGAAATCAACAGTCTTCTTTCTTTCATCTGTAGGATTAATGGCAGAAATAGCTATATCCACCTTCCCTGTAGTAATGGAAGAAAGAAGGGACTGGAAGGTCATATCCTGCACCTCCAGCTTCACGCCCAGCTTCTGCGCCACCGCTTCTGCCAGTTTCATATCAATACCATCAATCTTCTTCTGATCCTTTACAGAGGTATCCAGAAATTCATAAGGCGGAAATCCGGAAGCTGTACCTACAACCAGTTTACCATCCTTTTTGATTTTCTGCATGAGCGCACTTTGTGATGAATTTCCTGCCGAAGACTTCGCCGGCTGGGAACTTCCGCAGCCCCCTGCCATTACCATACCTGCCGCTGCCAGTGCTAAAATCGCTGCTTTCATTATTTTCTTCATAGGTCTTTCCTCCTGTAACGATGATTTATTTTTTATAAATATACATCCTTATGTATTAAAATGCAAGAGGAAAAATTTTATCTGTCCGATTTCTGAAGTGTGTTTCATACCGGCAGGAATCCGTTTACAAGTGTTTTCATTTTATAAAACACCGACGTGCTTCCTGCAGCAAAAAAGCGAACCGGTTTCCCGATTCGCTTTTTTCTTACCTTCTGTCATTTCTATTTTTTTCGTAAAGCACCAGAAGACCTTTCAGCGTAAGCATAGGATCTACTACATCAATGGTTTTGGAAGACTTGGCTATCAGAGTAGCCAGACCGCCGGTAGCAATGACTTTCACATTGGGTTCATTCAGTTCTTCCTTAATACGATTTACGATTTCATCAATCTGGCCTACAAAGCCGTAGTAAATGCCGGCCTGCATGGCAGATACAGTGTTGCGGCAGATAATTTTTGGCGTTTTCACCAGTTCAATCCGAGGGAGCTTGGAGGCTCTCTGGAAGAGGGCTTCCATAGAAATACCGATGCCCGGCGCCACGGCGCCGCCCAGATAATTTCCCTTGGTATCTACCACGCAGAAAGTGGTAGCAGTGCCCATATCAATAATAATGAGGGGGCAGTCATATTCTGCAATAGCGGCTACAGCATTAACAATACGGTCGGCACCCAGTTCCTTTGGATTGTCATACAGGATATTAAGACCTGTCTTGATCCCAGGACCCACCATGATGGGTTTCGTATGGAAATAGCGCTGGCTCATGGTTTCCAGAATCGGAATGATTGGCGGAACCACGGTGGAGATGATAATGTCTTCCACATCCTTAAAGGCAAGTCCACTCAGCTGAAACAGCGTACCCAAAAGGGCTGCATACCCGTCAGCAGTCTGCAGAGTATCTGTAGCTACCCGCCAATGACGGATCAGTTTCCTTTCTTTGTATACGCCGCATACAATATTCGTATTTCCCACATCAAAAGCAAGAAGCATGTGAATCTCCTCCGGAACCGGCTCCCCTATGGCTTCTCAAATTCTATTCCATCAGCCATACATTGAGGTGCCTTTAAAATTTCATCAAGTGTATAATGCAACAAAGTTTCCATTCTGTCAAGGGAAATCATAACAAATAATAGAATTTTTACAGATAACCATATGAGTGGGCCTATTCATATATTTTAAGCTATAAAGAAAGCGCCGCCCTAAAAGCAGCGCTTTCTATCCCCTTTATAAGGAATCTACTGATGAAGCAGCATATAAATATTTTAATATCAGTACTTATGTACGAATCAGTTCGTTTGGGAACTTCAATGTTCCATGGTGGGATAATAGCCTGCCTGATTCAAAGACTGGCGAATCCGGGTACCGCAGATAACACCCAGAATGACTTTGATGAGGTCAAAAGCCACAAAGGGGAATACGGTAAGAGTCAATGCCGTCCACAGGGGCATTTCTTTTCCAAGGCCAAAGTGGAAATATCCCATGAACCAGACCGTGCCCAAAGCGTAGCAGCAAATGAGGCCAAGCACGGCGGAAGAAACCTGGCGGAGAAAATGACCCTTTTCTGCCAGACGGAAGCCGGATACCCAGGCCATAACCACAAATCCCAGATAATAGCCGCCTACAGGGGAGAAAAAGATACCGGCACCAGCCTTGCCCATGGTAAGGATAGGAATGCCAAGAAGTCCCAGTAGAAGCCATACGCCGATAGAGATAGCCCCCCATTTCCTTCCCAGCACACCGCCTGCCAGGGCGCAGACAAAACTCTGCAAAGTAATGGGCACAGGCCCGATGGGGAACGTAAACTGCGACAGCACTGCCATGATGGCTGCAAATATAGCTGCACTGATAATATTGTGCATTTTTCCTTTTTCCATAGTTATCCTCTTCTCCTATTCCTATAACCGTCCGTGTATCAGACATGAAGAGAGAAATGCCCGGAACGGCTGAAACATAACTTCCAAACGCTCAAAGAAATGAAATGATCTTATCTCTTTGGAAGGGGCGCATCAATGGGACGAATAGATACGTCACCGGCAATGACTCGGGTTACATGGGATCCTGTATCTACCAGAAGGCATCCATCCTTATCGATATCGACAGCCTTGCCTGTGTAGCTGTCATTTCCGAAAATGACCCGTACTTCCTGTCCCAAAGTAACGGAAAGGGTCTTCCAGTCTTCCAGCACCTTATCAAAACCTTCAGTCTGAGCAATATGATATTCCTTCTCCAGTTCTGCCAGAATGGCCGCCAGAAGATCTTTGCGGGATACATCGATGCCTTCATTGAGGAAGGATGTGGAAGTCTCGCGGAAAGCCTCAGGAAATTCGCTTTTCTTCATGCCTGTATTGATACCGATACCCATGATAATATAATCAATTTTTTCCATGGATGCAGACATTTCCGTAAGAATACCTACCATCTTTTTGCCATGATAAAGGATATCATTTGGCCATTTGATACCGGCATCTTTCAGTCCCAGACGTCGGATGCCGCGGCATACGCCAATGGCAGCCAGAAGAGTACATTTGGATGCTTCCATGGGGAAGAACTTCGGACGAAGAATAAGGGAAAACCAAATGCCTTTGGCAAAGGGGCTGTAGAATCCGCGGGTAAGCCGCCCATGACCACCAGTCTGCTCCTCTGCCACCACAATGGTCCCTTCCTCCGCCCCTTCCCTGGCGATTTTCTTTGCTTCCTCGTTAGTGGAACGGGTGGAAGACATGTACACCACATGACGTCCAAAAGTTTCCGTATGGAGGGCACTGTCGATTTCCAACGGCGTCAACAGATTGGGAGCATAAATGAGCCGATACCCTTTTCGTGTACTGGACTCAAAAATATAGCCCCTCTCTTTTAGTACTTTGATATGCTTCCAGATGGCTGTACGGGAAACGTGGAGATCTTTGGAAATCTGTTCTCCTGAAACAAATTCCCCATTCGCCTTCCTGAAGTAATCCAGGATTTCATTTCGCATAAAAGCGCCTCCTATAATGAACAGCGACAGAATGTTAGAAAAAACAGCCTTGTAAACTGCCTTTTCTGTAATGCCTTGGAACAATACTTCCTTAACTCTTTTCCTATTATAGCCAGTTGTAAACCATTCGTCAACCTACATATATTATTGTATTGACATTTTAGGGCATAAAAGTTTTTTCCACCCTGGTCCTATTGAAATCCCGCCAAAAAACAAAAAGCCGGCGGCTTCAGCCGCCGGCCTTGTACTTAAAGAATATAGTTGGAAATATCGATATTTTCCCTGATTCTGCCCAGTTTCTCCCTTACATAGTCACTGTCTACCACCATTTCCTTTTCTTCCATATCCGGAGCAGCAAAGGACAGGTCTTCCAGCACTCTCTCCAGTATGGTGTAAAGCCTTCTGGCACCAATGTCTTCTGTTTCCAAATTAACCTCCGAGGCAATTTCTGCAATGGTATCCAGTGCATCTTCTGCAAAGGTTACATGAAGGCCTTCCGTATCCAAAAGGGCGGTATACTGACGAATCAGAGCCTGCCGCGGTTCTGTCAGGATTTTCCGAAGATCTTCCTTCGTAAGACTGGAAAGCTCTACTCGGATAGGGAAACGGCCCTGCAGTTCCGGAATCAGGTCACTGGGTTTGGATACGTGGAAAGCACCGGCCGCCATGAAAAGAATATGGTCTGTTTTCACCTGGCCATACTTCGTTTTCACCGTAGCCCCTTCCACAATTGGAAGGATATCGCGCTGCACCCCTTCCCGTGATACATCAGGGCCGCCGGAAGCACCGGTTCTGCCGGCAATCTTATCAATTTCATCAATAAAGATAATGCCTCTTTCTTCCGCATAATGGATGGCCCTGTCCTTCACCACTTCCATATCCACCATTTCATCGGCTGCCTCTTCTGTCAGAATTTTCTTTGCCTCCCGAACGGTAACCTTCTTTTTCTTCATCTTCTTGGGCATCATACCGGCAATCATGACGGAAATCTGGTTTGCCTGCTCATTATCCGACTGGGGCGCATTGCCTTTGTCTTCCACCTTGATCTCAATCTGCCGGTCATCCAGTTCGCCGCTTCGGATTCTTTCCACCAGTTCTTTGCGCCGCTGTTTTTCTTCCTGATTTTCCGGCTTATCGGCCTGTTTTTCGCCAAAAATAATATCCATGGGGCTTCGGGTCTCCGGCTTTTTAGAAGGCCACAGAACTTCGGCAATGCGATGCAGTGCTTCTTCCTCCGCATCCCTGCCGTGGCGGGCGGATTCCTCTTTCTTCACAAGACGCACCGCTTCTTCCACCAGGTCCCGCACCATGGACTCTACGTCTCTTCCCACGTAACCTACTTCGGTGTACTTGGTGGCTTCCACCTTCACAAAAGGTGCATGGGTCAGGGAGGCAATCCTCCGGGCAATTTCTGTCTTGCCTACGCCGGTAGGGCCAATGAGAAGAATATTCTTGGGGCTGATTTCCCTGGAAATATCCGGTGGAAGCTGTCCTGCCCGCCAGCGGTTCCGAAGAGCTACTGCCACAGCCCGTTTGGCATCCTTCTGCCCGATAATGTAATGGTCCAGGTATTCTACAATCTTACGGGGTGTTAATTCTTCCATCAGATTTCCTCCACAATAACATTATGATTGGTGTATACACAGATATCTGCTGCAATATGAAGTGATTTTTCCGCTATTTCGCGGGCAGAAAGATCTGTGTTCTGTGACAGTGCACGGGCTGCCGAGAGGGCATAGTTGCCGCCGCTTCCAATAGCCAGAATACCATCATCCGGCTCAATCACTTCTCCGCTGCCGGAGACAAGGAAAAGATGCTCTCCATCGGTGAGAATCAAAAGGGCCTCCAGTTTCTGGAGCACCCGGTCACTGCGCCAGTCCTTGGCAAATTCCACGGCCGCCCGCACCAGATTGCCATTGCAGTCTCGAAGTTTGGCTTCAAATTTATCAAAAAGAGAAAAGGCATCTGCCACGGAACCGGCAAATCCTGCAATAATCTTCCCATGATACAGCCGCCGCACTTTCCGGGCCGTATTCTTCATTATTACCGCATTTCCCATGGTGACCTGCCCGTCACCAGCCATGGCTGTATGGCCGTCCTTCTTCACCGCCAGTATGGTTGTCGCTGTAAACATAACTCCTCCTTCTATTTGAATGCTATAAAAACACCGCCTTTCGGCAGTTCTCCATGTCTACTTATATTATACGTTACAGAGAAAACAATGGGTAGAGGAAAGCGCCTAACGGATTCAAAAGTTCCAATGGGCCCGGCATTGATGCTTCTAAAAGGGATCCATTTCTATAACCAGCATTTCCTGCCTGCCCCTGGTACACGGGGTTGTAAAGAAAAATGGGAATCCCTGAGAATCTATTCCGCCTCCCATCTTGCAATCTTTCACTATCGCCGTTATCATGAGGAGTAACAGAACAATTGAGAAAAGGATGGGACCATGATGGATACCAATATAAAACAGCTCAGAGATCCGGAGGAAATCCGGCAGCACATCCGGAACATTTATAAGAAAAACCGGTTCATGGAAGATTATTTCCATATCCACATTGATGAAATTCACTGCGGCAGTGTCACCGTCAGCCTGAAGACAGACCCACTGAAGCACAACAATCACAGGGGCCGCCTCCATGGCGGTGTGCTGGCTGCCCTGGCCGATTCCGTCACCGGTGTCACCAGTGCATCCGTAGGAGCTTCCGTGGTTACTGTAGCCATGACCATGAATTTCATCCGTACTGCCAAACCGGGAGAAACCATCCGTGTCACCAGCCATATCACTCACAACGGTCACTCCACCATTGTCATAGAAGCGGATATGTTTGACGAAGAGGATCATCTCATGTCTAATATACTGGCCACCATGATGGTGGTGGACCGGTTCACAGAAATACCGCGGCGCTGGAATGGTTGACCAGAATGGATGCTTCGCATTCCAGGTACCAAAGATGCCCAGGGCGTCGTTAGTTTCGCTGCCTTTTTTACTTTCCTCCCAAATAAGCAATGGGACCATTTCTGTGACTAAAAAATAAGGCCCTTCCATTTCCAGTTCAAGAGCCAACTCCAGGCAACAAGGACAGCCACACATAACGACAGCCTTTAGCAGCTTCCACCATTGACTATGTTTCACATGATTTCCCCCTTATGTAACCCGAACCCTTTAATGGATATCAGTCAGAAACTTACTCAAAAACAGCGGCTCCGTCAGGAATGCAGTTTCTTTTTTTCCCATAACCTCCCAATCAAAAACTCTCCCCAGTTCGGGAGAGTTTTTGATTGGGACCGCCCCATTTCCAGGCAGCTCCTTTTATGAAGTTTCTAAAAGATCAGATTTTGGAAAGTGCCTGTTCCACATCTTCCAGAAGATCGTCGATATTTTCAATGCCCACAGAAATACGGACAGTGCCGGGAGTAATGCCGGCTGCACGCTGGGCTTCTTCATCCAGCTGCTGGTGGGTGGTGGAAGCAGGATGTACCACCAGGGACTTGGAATCCCCTACATTGGCCAGGTCCGAGAAAATATCCAGATTATCGATAAAGTCTCTGGCTGCCTTGAATCCGTCCTTCAGCTCAATGGAGAAGATAGAGCCTGCGCCTTTGGGCAGATATTTCAGCTGGAGCTTATGATAAGGAGAGGATTCAAGGCCCGGGTAGTTAACCTTGGCTACCTTCGGATGTTTTTCCAAAAATTCTGCCAGTTTCTGGGCATTGGACACATGACGTTCTACGCGGAGAGACAGGGTTTCCAATCCCTGGATAAAGAACCAGGCAGAGATGGGGGAAATGGCTGCGCCTGTATCACGAAGAACCTTGGCACGGATGCGGGTTACAAATCCTGCGCCCGGTACATCGGTAGCAAAGTTGATACCATGATAGGAAGCATCGGGGTTAGCAAAGTGAGGATATCTTTCCGGCTGATTCCAGTCGAACTGTCCGTTTTCAATAATGGCACCGCCCAGGGTGGTGCCGTGACCGCCAATGAATTTAGTGGTCGAATGAATGACTACGTCAAGGCCATGTTCCAACGGCCGGAAGAGATAGGGGGTGGCAAAAGTATTGTCGATAAGTACCGGCAGATGATGGGCATGAGCAATGTCACGGATTGCATCAAAATCAGGAATATTGATAGCCGGGTTGCCCAGCGTTTCAATGTATACAGCCTTTGTCCTGTCGGTGATAGCTGCTTCAATTTCTTCCGGATGATCAGGATTTACGAATTTGGTATGAATACCCAACTGGGGAAGTGTATCGGTGAAAAGTTCATAGGTACCGCCATAAAGAGTGGATGCAGAAACGATTTCATCACCGGCACCGGCAATATTAAGGATAGAATAGGTCACTGCCGCTGCGCCGCTGGCCACTGCCAGACCTGCAGTGCCGCCTTCCAGGGCAGCCAGTCTCTTTTCCAGTACATCCTGGGTCGGGTTGGTAAGACGGCCATAAATAAAGCCCGGTTTACGAAGAGCAAAGAGATCTTCCCCTTCCTGTGCATCGTGGAATACATAGGAAGTGGTCTGATAAATAGGAACAGCCCTGGCTCCTGTGGTGGGATCCGGTACCTGTCCTGCATGCTGCTGAAGAGTTTCAAAACGATATTTTTTGTCTGCCATAATAATTGCCTCCGTATTTTGTATTAAGTAAAGTTAAATGCTGATTTCTCTATCATGCTGCACATTCGACATCGTATCCCTGCCATATCCTATTCCTCCTCTTTTCAGGAATTTTTCAGGAAATTTTCCTGTCCGGACTCTGCCGTGAAGGTACGTTCCTGTACCCCCGCGCTGTATCGGGCGTCTCCCGGATATGTACACACGATCTCTCAGAAAAGACGGTTAATAAATAAAAAAACTCCCGTCCTTACCAGGACGAGAGACTCGTGTTTCCACCTAATATTTCCGCCTATGTCTCCATAGACAGCTCATGAGGTACTTGGTCATGCCGCATACCCGCGCTCTGTATCGGGAGTTCCCGGGAAGGCCTACTATGTTTTTCGGCCCGCCAAACTCAGAAATGCACTTCACATCCCTATCCATATCCGCTTCCACTCTCCGGACTCGCTTTGCTGTATTCAGGACCCTACTCTTTTCTTCCTCGTTTGAAGTTGAATTAACTCTACCATGAGATTTTCATTTTGTCAAGAATAAATAGGGCCTTAGGAAAGATTATTTCATGATGACTTTTCGTCTGCTTCTTTCACTGCCTCAATGAACGCCTGGATTTTGACAGGATCTTTTCCTTTTTTATCATCATATTCTACACCGGAAGATACATCCACCATCCAGGGATGCACCTGCCTGATGGCTTCTCCTACATTGAAAGGATGGAGACCTCCTGCCAGTATGAGCTTTCTTCCTTGTGCCGAAATATGCGCCAGACATGACCAATCAAAGGATTTGCCGCTGCCCGGTGCTGCCGCATCAAAAAGATAGGCAAAAATCCGGGGATAGGACTCCATCACAGGCACCCTGCCCTTCACATTCACAGCGCGGATGATGGGAATACCCACTTCTGCAGAAATATCTTCTGCCAGATGTCCATGAATCTGCAGCACATCAAAACCTGCCTCTTCTATGAGTTTCACCTGTTCCAGAGTAGGAGAGACAGTCACCGCGGTTTTTTTGATTTCGGGCGGCAGAACCTTCATGATTTCCCTTGCCTTCTCTATGGTGATATTCCGCCTGCTCTTTGGATAGAAGAGCACCATACCTGCATAGTCCACCTGATCAGGAGGCAAAAAGGCTGCTTCCTCCGGTGAGGTAAGACCGCATATTTTAATCCTTGTTCTCATAAAGCCCCCTACCAGGCTACACCGGTGGTAATATTAATCTTCATAGACTCCAGAGACATGCCGGTGGTATATTCGATTTCCCGCTGCACCTTATCTCTCATCGTGTGAATCACGTCCCGGATTTCCTGAGGCGTTCCAGTACGAACCGTTACGTCCAGATAAAGGATAAGACCATTCACCTGGCTCTCGCTTTTTTTACTCCGCACATGGCGGATTTTAATCCTCTTAAGTCCTCCGGCAGCATAATTAACCAGACTTTCTATGACTTTGTCCGAAAAGGTAAGCTTTCCGTAATAGCTGAAAACAGGACGCACCACAGACCTTTCATTCCATTCGCTGAACCGCTTCGGCTCCTTTTTTCTGTTTCTCAGGAAGCGGAGCGGATCCACCATATACCCTTTAAAATAGGGCTTCAGTTCCATGGTAGGCACAGGTATGACATGCTTTCCTTCCTTGTGCCTGGCTTCGCTGGCTTTCAGCATATCTTCCGGTTTAGCCACATCTTCAATGCGGATATACTTGGCCGGCATAGGAAGATCCAGAGCCTTGGCAATGGTGACCACCATACGATCCGATGTGCCCAGGATAAGCACCCGTTTGGGGTTGATTTTTTGGAGGGCCGCCCGCACTTCATCCCTCTGCTCTTTATCCCAGAAAATGGCTCTACGCACTGCTTTAAGACGACTTTCTTCCCTCTTGGCCGATTTCCCTGCCACAATGCGGCTGTGATAGATAAGAATGCCGTCATCAATAATACAGGACGCCTTATTTTCATAAGCAATCACCAGCGCCCTGTCACTTTTCCCTGTACCCGGCGGCCCGTAAAATCCGATTACTTCCATAGCCCTGCTCCTTTCATCATTTCTTTTTCCCATTATACCATGGAGATATAGAAAAAAGGCAGGTTCCCCTGCCCTTCTGAACTATCACTGCACTCTGCAGCCCAATCCCGCTTCCGGGACATGAATGAAATGCCAATTATGCTTCCCCCACAATCTGTACTTCCGTATGGAGATCCACGCCATATTCCGCTTTGACCTTCTTCTGCACTTCATGGATGAGGGACAGCATATCCTCGCAGCTGGCGTGGCCGTTATTAATGAGGAACCCTGCATGCTTCTCGCTAACCGCTGCATCTCCCACAGCAAAACCTTTGAGGCCCAGCTCTTCAATCATCTGTCCCACGAAGTGACCGTCAGGCCGTTTGAAGGTACTGCCGGCGCTCCGCTTCTCCAAAGGCTGCTTCGTCCTTCTTCGGTTGTTCAAATCGTCCATAAGCGCCTTGATATCTTTTTTATTTCCCGGCTTCAGGGACAACGTTATATCTACAATCACTTCCCCATTTTCCATGAAGAGGCTGTGTCTGTAGGAATAGCGGATATCACGACTGTCATAGGTAATGAGGTCCCCTTTCCGATCGCAGGTGGTAGCAGAAACGATGATTTTTGACATTTCTCCTCCATAGGCACCGGCGTTCATGTAAGCTGCACCGCCGATAGTTCCAGGGATACCGCTGGCAAATTCCATGCCCGACAGTCCACTGTCATAGGCCGCCCGCGCCGCCTGGGCCGTTGATACGCCGCTGGATACTTTCAAAAGATTGTCATTCTGTTCGATTTTCTGCAGTCTGCCGGTAAAAATCACCACGCCCCGAATGCCTTTGTCACGGACAAGGAGATTGGCACCTCCACCCAGCACAAAAACAGGCATGCCATACTTATAAGCCAGCCTGGTCACAATGCAGAGTTCTTCAGCTGTTTTTGGAATCAGAAAACAGTCTGCCGGGCCGCCAATGCCGAAAGTGGTATGGCGGCTCATTGGTTCATTGATTTTAATCTGGTTTTCGCCAAGAACCGTGGCAAAAACGTCAGCATATGTATTATTCATAGATCTTCTCTTTCCCATTGAATTAGTCACTCATATTATTATAAATTTGACTATCATGACAGTCAATGGAATTTATGAAATACTTTGATTGTGACCTCAGACCGTGATCCTGCATGAAGAGAGACCGTATCATTCTTTTCCCCCATAAAAAAATCCGCAGACCCAGGTCTGCGGATTTTTCCAGGTTGTCATATTTTGCGGTAATTATTTCTTTTCTACCAGTTTCAGGTCAACGGCAATATTCTTGTCTACATTTTCGCCTTTAGCCAGTTTGAGTGCGGTTTCTACACCGATTTCACCCATCTTATCAGGCTGCTGGGCAATGGTAGCTGCCATGGAACCATCGTTGACTGCCTTGATGCCGTCATCGGTGCCATCGAAGCCGATGATGAAAATCTGCTTGTTAGCAGCTTTGGCAGCACTTACAGCGCCGAGAGCCATTTCATCGTTCTGTGCGAAAATAGCCTTTACATCAGGATTAGCCTGGAGAATATTTTCAGAAACGGTGAGGCCTTTGGAACGGTCAAAATCTGCGCTCTGTTTAGCCAGAACCTTAAGTTTGTTGTCAGCGATATTATGGAAGCCCTGTCCTCTTTCGCGAGTAGCAGATGCACCGGGAATGCCTTCCAGTTCAGCCACCGGTGTACCTTCGCCCAGTTTGGAAACGATATATTCAGCTGCCATTTCGCCGCCTTTTACGTTGTTGGAAGCGATGTGAGCTGCTACTTCGCCTTTATCAGCGGAGCGGTCGATGGTAATAACAGGAATCTTTGCCTTGTTGGCTGCCAGAACGGAGTTAGAAATAGCTGCAGAGTCTACCGGGTTTACGATGAGGACAGAGATATTTCCCTGGAGCAGGTCGGCAATATCATTGGACTGCTTAGCCGGGTCATTCTGGGCATCTACGATTTTCACATTTACGCCTGCTTTGTCAGCTGCAGCTTTTACGCTGTTAGCCATAGTAACAAAGAAGGGATTATTTTGGGTGGAAACAGAGAAACCAATGGTGACTTTCTTGGAACCGGAAGCTGCACCGTCAGCTTTCTTGTCAGAAGAGCCGCAGCCTGCTGCGGAAATGAGAGCTGCGCCGATAAGAGCAGCCAATGCGATTTTCTTTAACAACTTGTTTTCCTCCTTAATTTTTCTTGCGGTCCATAAGCACTGCGAGTAAAATGACAACACCTTTGACAACCTGCTGATAGAAGCTGGAAACATTTAATATATTAAGACCATTATTCAGGGTACCAATAATTAATGCACCGATAAGGGTACCGGAAATACGGCCTTTACCGCCGGCAAGAGATGTGCCACCTAAAACGACAGCTGCAATGGCGTCCAGTTCATAGCCCATACCGGCTGTAGGCTGGGCACTGTTCAGGCGAGCCGTGAGGATGGCTCCGGCCAAAGCGCAGAGGCATCCGGTCAATGCATAGGCAAAAATCTTGATCCTGTCGATTTTAATACCGGAAATATAGGATACCTTTTCATTACCACCTACAGCATAGGTCTGACGGCCAAGGGGCGTTTTTTTCAGAATGAAGAAAAGAATAAAGAATGCAATAAGCATGATAATAGCCGGTACAGGAATATCAAGGATAAATCCCTGACCGAAACCGGTGAAAATGGGGTCATCGGAAAGGCCGGAAATCGGGTTGCCATTTGTATACACCAGGGTAGCGCCGCGGTAAATCGTCATGGTAGCCAAAGTGGCAATGAAAGGTGCCACCTTGCCATAGGAAATGATCACGCCATTCACAGTTCCCAGAAGGATGCCGATTACAGCAGAAAGAACAATGGCCAGTTCCGGATTGGTGCCCTTGGTAATCATGCTGGCCATCAGGGCACTGGAAAGAGCAAGAATACTGCCTACGGACAGGTCGATACCGCCTGTAAGGATGACGAAGGTCATACCAAAGGCGATCAAAGCGTTAATGGAAATCTGACGAGCCAGATTTTTCAAGTTGGACGGATCAATGAAGCTGTCATTCAATACGGAAATGACAACAAAGAGAAGGACAAGACCGATGAGCGGCCCCATTTCCCTGATTATATTTTTTACTTTTGCGGAACTCATGCTTTTACTCTCCTCCGGTTGCAAGTGTCATAATGCGTGTCTGGGTGGCATCTTTATGCTCAACGATGCCTGCGGCTCTGCCTTCATGAATAACAAGAATACGGTCGCTCATGCCGATAACTTCCGGCAGTTCAGAAGAAACCATGATAATGGAAACCCCCTTGGCGGTAAGTTCATTCATCAGGTCATAAATATCTTTCTTTGCGCCGATGTCGATTCCTCTGGTAGGTTCATCCAGAATCAGAAGTTTCGGATGCATGCCTACCCATTTGGCGATAACCACTTTCTGCTGGTTGCCGCCGGAAAGAGTGCTGGCCGGAAGATTAATATCCTGCGCTTTGACTCCCAGGCGTTTGGAAAGCTCACTGGAGAAATCAAACTCTTTCTTATCGTTAATCACATGACTCTGGGCCAGCCTCTCTTCGCTGGGGAGTGCAATGTTTCTTTCAATGGAGAAGTCAAGAATAAGGCCTTCGGTCTTCCGGTTTTCCGTAATGAAGCCGAAGCCATGGCGGATGGCATCTCTAGGATTTTTGATATGAATTTCTTTGCCTTCAAAATACAGCTTGCCCGATTCATGGGGATCCACGCCAAAGATAGCACGCATGATTTCCGTGCGTCCTGCCCCCATAAGGCCTGCTACCCCCAGGATTTCCCCTTTCCTCAGGTTGAAGGAAATATCCCGGAACACGCCGGGCTGGGTAAACCCTTCCACGCGGAAAATCTCATCACCCGGCACATTGGTGCGGGCCGGATAGTATTCGCTCATGACGCGGCCCACCATATCCCCTACGATCTGATCCATGTTTGTTTCTTCCGTAGGACGGGAGCTGATGGTCTGACCATCCCGCATGACGGTAATGGTGTCGCAGTTGGCAAACACTTCTTCCATGCGGTGGGAAATATAAATGATGGATACCCCTTTGTTTTTCAGCTTTTTCATTACTTCAAAAAGGCGGTCCGTTTCCCTTTCCGTCAGGGCAGCGGTAGGTTCATCCATGATGACAGTCTTGGCATCCAGCATAAGGCTTCTGGTGATTTCCGTCATCTGCTGCTGGCCTACGGAACATTCCCCCGCGATTTCATCAAGCGGCAGATCAATGCCGATTTCCTGGCATTTCGCTTCGGCCATTTCACGCATTTTTTTGAAATCAATGGTACCAAACCTTGTTTTCGGCTGGTTCATGAGGAAAAGGTTTTCCAATACCGACAGGTTCGGCCAGATGTTCAGTTCCTGGTGGATAAAGGCAATGCCATGCTCTTCGGCATCTTTATTATTCTTAAAGGTAACTTCCTTTCCGTCCACCATAATAGTGCCGGCATCCGCCCTGTGAATCCCGGTGAGAATGTTCATAAGGGTGGATTTACCTGCCCCATTCTCCCCCATCAGCGCATGTACTTCGCCGGGACGGACATGAAGATTGACCCCGCCCAGGACCTTGTTGGCGCCAAAGGATTTGCAGATGCCTATCATATTAATATCCATGTACTTTCAGATACCTCTCTTAGAAGATGACTCCGGACTGGAGAATCACATTGGAGAAAGGAGTGATTTCGCCGGTCCTGATGACCGCTTTGCAGTCTTTTTCCCAAGCTTTCAGTTCCTCATGGCTTTCCAGCATCACCCACTCCACTTCGCTTTCAGGAAATACTTCCTGCAGCGCTTTCCACTGGGCGGGATTCTGAATCTTCGTTTCCGGTGCCAGGTAAATTTTTTCAATCTGCATATATTTTGCCATTTCTTTGATGACTTCAATGAATGGCGGCTCCCCAAGACGAAGAGCCAGATCGATTTTCTGAACCCCTGCCGGAACCGGAAGGCCGCAATCACCTACACAGATTTTATCCGTATGGCCCAGGTCGGCCAGAACTTTTGCAATGCTGCTGTTAAGGATTCCTACTTTTTGCATGAGAGCATTTCCTCCACTTCATTTCGCCAGGGCATTCCTCCCTGGGCACCAATCTTCCCAACTGAAAGAGCTGCTGCTGCATTGGCAAACCGGATAGCCTCCCTGATGGAAAGTCCTTCTGCCCTGCCGGCAGCAAAGGCACCGTTGAACGTATCACCGGCACCGGTGGTATCTACGACAGGCACATGGAAACCGGGTACATGAACCACTTCGTTTCCTTCTCCATAAAGAACGCCTTCGCTTCCCACAGTCATAATCACTTTTCCTGCATGGGACTTCAGGATTTCATCCCTGTCCATGCCCTGGAACATAAGAGCCGCCTCATGTTCATTAGGCGTAATATAGGTCACCTTGTCTATCCATTCCTTCGGAATGTCCATGTAGGGCGCCGGATTCAGCATGACCGGCACCTTTTTCTCATAGCAGCGGTCAATAATGTAGCCAATGGTGTCCATGGGAATTTCATGCTGCAGCATAACCAGGTCAGAGGTGGCGATGATGTCGAAAGCTTCATCCACCACCTTGGGGCTCACCCTGTCATTGGCTCCTTTGAGAACAATAATGCTGTTGTCTCCTTCCGCCAGAATGATATGAGCCGTACCTGTATCCACTCCGTCCAGTACCGATACATAGTCCGTTTTCACGCCGCTTTTCTTCAAAGCATCCAGCATGAGGCTGCCATAGGCATCGCGGCCTACACAGCCCACCATGTAGACTTCCTCGCCCAGCCGGGCAGCTGCCACGGCCTGGTTGGCACCTTTGCCGCCGGGAGAAACAATCAGACGTTTCCCCATCACCGTTTCACCAGCTAAAGGCCTTCTGTCTGCTTCCACCGTGAGATCCATATTGCAGCTTCCGATTACAGAAATGTGCCCCATATAACCTCCCAATTGTATATTCACAAGTATATACTTTTCAAAACCAACTCAAAGTCAACGCTATTATTTTACCACACCACTGCTGGAGATTAAAGGAGAAAGGTAAAAGAAACTTGTGAAAATTTAAAACAGTCCCCTACCTTTCCCATTTTACCATCTATCTTTTTTACCATCTATCCTTATTATACTGAAAATAAAAGAATTCGTTAAGGATGGAAGCATTGATTTACAGACTGATGAAATAAAGCAAAAAGCAGGGTTTGAAACCCTGCTTATGCATGTATCAATTACCGATCCACATGGGTCATGTCTTTAGGAACAACCCACTGATCATATTCTTCCGGTTTCACATAGCCCAGAGCCAGTGCCGCTTCCCGAAGGGAGCTGTTGTCTTTAAAGGCCTTTTTTGCAATTTCCGCCGATTTTTCATAGCCGATATGAGGCGACAGGGCAGTAACCAGCATCAAAGATTTCTCCACCAGTTCTTCCATTCTCTCTTCATTGACCTTAATGCCCCGAGCACAGTGGATATCGAAGGAATGAATAGCAGCTCCCAGAAGTTTCACTGATTCTATGAAGCTGTCTGCCATAACCGGTGCATATACGTTCAGTTCAAACCTTCCCTGTGAGGAAGCCATGGAAATGACCGACTGGTTGCCGTGCACCCGGCAGGCCACCATGGTAAGAGCTTCGCACTGGGTAGGATTGACTTTACCCGGCATAATGGAAGAGCCCGGTTCATTGGCAGGAATTGTCAATTCGCCAAGGCCTGCCCTTGGGCCGCCGGCCAGAAGGCGGATATCATCGGCAAACTTCATGCAGTCTCCACCCAGCGCATCCAGAGCGCCATGGGTAAAGACCATGTCATCCCGTCCCGTTAAGGCATAGAATTTATTAGCTGCCGAAGTAAAGGGAAAACCCGTTTCCTCGGAAATGGCCTTTGCCACTTTATCCCCGAAATCCTTTGGACTGTTAAGGCCTGTACCTACAGCTGTGCCGCCGATAGCAAGCTCATGAAGATATTTTTCTCCATCTTCAATCATGGACCTGGATTTCTTCAGCATTTCCACCCAGCCAGATACTTCTTGACCAAAAGTGAGGGGTACCGCATCCTGCACATGGGTACGGCCGATTTTTACAGTGTGCATGTACTCTCTGCTCTTAGCTTCAAAAGTAGCGGTCAGGTCATTCAAAGGCCCGTAAAGGTAATGATGAAGGGAATACACCGCTGCCACATGGAGGGCAGTAGGGAAAGTATCATTGGAAGACTGAGCCATATTGACATCATCATTGGGATGGACCCGGAGAGTGCTTCCCGCCTGTTCAAGCTTACGATTAGCAATATGAGCCACCACTTCATTCATATTCATGTTACTCTGGGTGCCGGATCCGGTCTGGTAAACCACCAGCGGGAATTCACCCTCCCACTTTCCTGCCAGAATTTCGTCGCAGGCACTGCGGATGGCTTCTCCCTTTTCTGCAGCAAGAGCCCCTCTTTCCTCATTTACCTTGGCAGCGCATTTTTTTAGGATGGCAAAAGCACGAATAATCTCCTTCGGCATTACGTGGCCGATTTTGAAATTTTCAAAAGAGCGCTGAGTCTGGGCACCCCACATATGATCTGCCGGAACGCGGACTTCGCCTAATGAATCATGTTCAATACGATATTCCATAGTGCTCTCCTTCATGAAAAAATTATCCACTGAGTTGTTGAAAAAAGGAAGGAAGCCGTCATGCCTGCTTCCATTTATTCATTGTAGCATGTTGCCTTTATGTAGAAAATTACCAACTTGGTATAGAAAGAAGCCAAATCATTGCAAGGAAAGCATACAAGGTTTCTTCTGAAAGCCCCGGTTCAGAAAATCGAATTTCTTGAGGTTCTTACGCTTCATAGGCCTGCGCATTCCGCGGGAAACTTGACAGCCGCCTTTAGAACTCAATCCGGGAAGAAAATTTCCAGTGCAATCAGCCCGACTGCTGCCTTCTATTTTCCTCCTTCCACCTTTTTTACTGCATCCTCCAGATTCTCATTAAAATCAATCTTCCCAAAGCCGGAGGAACGGGGCAGTTTCAGTTTGAAATCCGAGAGAAGACAGAATTCTGCTTTCCCTTCCTTCATGCACACATCGAATACATGCCCTCCCTCTTTCCTGTCATCAGAAAGATAGTGGAAATGGTAACCCGGCATGTTAAGGCCACCCATGAAGGAGGGGCAGTAAAGTCCGATGAGAGTCCCTTCCGTATGTTCAAACTGGAATTCCACCTGGTCTTTTTTCATCACTTCATCCAGCCGGGCATAAGGCTTTTTCTGTGCTTTTTCGCTTCTAGCATATACTTTTTCAAAGGTCCCACAAATTCGTATACCATAAAAATAATTAGGACCCCAGTTCTTTATGAATCCGTCCGCTTTTTCACGTAGTTCATCCAGTGAAGAAATGTCTTTTATCGGAAGGGTTCTGTCTGTTTCAAAGAAGAACACATCGGCAAAAGGTACCTTCCAGCGGTCATCCGCTTCCTTCACTTCACCCCTGCCGTTCACCTGGTACACCCTGCCCCGGCACATGACAAGCTCGCCGTCCAGAGAGTCAAAGGTACCGATGCCGAAATCCCCCTGTCTTTTCAGTTCCTTCACTTCCACGGATCCTTCATAATGACCCAATACCAGGGACTGCAGAAGTGCTGCCTGGAAAAGAGGTCTGCTGTTTAAAGAGGAATTCATTTTTCCTTTCTCCTTTCCAAAGAGAATTGCCGGGAAAAATCCCGGCAATAACCAATGAAAATCATTCTAATGAATGGATAAAATCCATAATTTCCTTTTTCTTATCTTCCAAAAGTTTCCTGTCTCCTTTCGTTTCCATATTGAAACGAATCAGCGGTTCCGTATTGGAGGGACGCAGATTGAAACGCCAGTTATCATACTCTATGCCTACGCCGTCAATCAGATCTACCCGGCTGGCACCTTTTCCATATTTTTCTTTCACCTGTTCCAGAATAAAATCACTGTTCTTCACGGTGAGGTTGATTTCACCGCTGCAGGGAAATTCCTCTTCCATTTCCTCCACCAGTTCACCCAGATGTTTTCCTTTTTCACTCATAATCTCTGCCACAATAAGCCAGGGAATCATGCCGGAATCGCAGTAGGAAAAATCGCGGAAGAAATGATGGGCGGAATTTTCTGCTCCGTAAATTCCCTTGACCCGGCGCATGGTTTCCTTCATGAAAGCATGACCGCCCTTAGATTCCACCGGTTTCCCACCAAGTTCATGACAGATCTTTTCCGTACACCAGAAGACCCGGGGATCGTGGACAATCGTTTCTCCCTTATGACGTTTGAGAAAATATTCTGCCAAAAGGCCTACCATGTAGTAGCCCTCTACAAAGTGTCCCTTTTCATCGATAAAGAAGCAGCGGTCAAAATCACCGTCCCAGGCAATACCCAGGTCCGCCTTTTCGGAAAGTACCGCATCCACAAGGGGTTTCCTGCATTCCTCCAGCATGGGATTAGGTACACCATGGGGGAAGGAGCCGTCAGGATCCATATACATTTCTGTGAAATGGAAAGGAAGATGCTTTTTTAATTCAGAAAAGGCAATATTGGCACAGCCATTTCCTGCATTCACCACAATATGAAAAGGTTTCATAGCCTTCACATCTACAAAACTCAGAAGAGAAGCTATGTAGTCGGAAAGGATTTCCTTATGAAATAAATTTCCCTTTTTACCGCATTCCGGAAAATTGCCGGAAAAAGCGAGCGCTTCGATATCCTTCAGGCCTGTATCGGCACTCACCGGAATACCTTCCTCCCTCACAATCTTAATACCATTGTAATCGGAAGGATTATGGCTGGCCGTAATCATGAAGCCCCCATCCATGCCATAGTGAAAAGTACCGTAATACATCATTTCCGTGCCACAGAGACCGATATCATATACATCGCTGCCGCCATCCATAAGGCCTCTGGCTGCGGCTTCGCTGATTTTTTTGGAACTGGGCCGAACGTCAAAGCCGATGCACATGGCTTTGGGATGGTACAGCGCCGCATAAGCACGGCCCACCCGGTAGGCCAGGTCCTCATTCACTTCATCCGGCACAATGCCACGAATATCATAGGCCTTAAATCCTTTATGAGACATCTGTAAAGGTTCCATTATTTATTTTCTCCCTTCTCCTTCAGACGGCCAAGCACGGTAAGATAACCATCAGCGCCATACTTAAGGCACCGCTTCACCCTGGAAATAGTGGCAGTACTGGCACCGGTTTTCCTTTCAATCTGGTCATACTTCTCCCCGCTCTCCAGCATGCGGGCCACCTCCAGACGCTGGGACATATCACGAAGCTCATTTATGGTGCATAAATCTTCAAAGAATTCATAGCATTCATCCCTGGTCTTTAAGGAAAGGATGGCGTCAAACAATGTATCTGTCAGAGGATTGACAAGTCTCTGGTTTACACTCATAGGTATCCCTCTTTTCATTTCAGAAACCGGCTTTTCAGTCAGCTTTTTTACTTTAGTATATTATAGCATTACAGGCTGACAGGTGCAAAGTGCAAGGCTATCTCGTAAAGCGCTGGCCACCGACGGCTCCCCAGTCTGGCAGCCATGCCTTTTACAAATCTTATATCCCCTATTTACTATTTCTATTGACAAGACTTCTGAATCAGAGTACTATAATCTCAACCCTTACAAATGGGGTAAATACATATAGATTCATCATGAGTGGCGGAGGGACTGGCCCTTTGAAGCCACGGCAACCATTCTTTTAGAAACGGTGCCAATTCCAGCGAGTATATACTCGAAAGATGATGTGAAGCTGACTTTCATCTTTCGATGAAAGTTTTTTTATTAAAGGAGTTCCCAATGATTGAACTGAAGCATATAACTAAATTATATGGCAATTTCAAAGCACTGGACGACATCAACCTTTCTATTAAGGACGGAGAAATCTTCGGTATTGTCGGACAGTCCGGCGCAGGCAAATCTACATTGATTCGCTGCGTGAATATGCTCGAGCCTCCCACATCCGGTGAGGTCATAATTGATGGAAAGGACATGACGAAGCTGTCCAAAGCCCAGCTTCGTGAAGAAAGAAAGAAAATCGGCATGATTTTCCAGCATTTCAATCTTCTTTCCAACAGGACCGTAGCCGGCAATGTGGCATTTCCACTCGAGCTGTCCCATGTGCCCAAGGCAGAACAAACAAAGAGAATCAATGAAATTCTGGAACTGGTGGGCCTTACGGAATACAGGAACAAGTACCCTTCCCAGCTTTCCGGCGGCCAGAAACAGCGTGTAGGTATTGCCAGGGCTATCGTTTCCAACCCTTCCGTCCTCCTTTCCGATGAAGCCACCAGTGCCCTGGACCCGGAAACGGTAAAATCCATTCTCCAGCTTCTGAAGGATATCAACAAAAAAATGGGCATTACCATTATCATGATTACTCACCAGATGGAAGTTATTAAAGAAATCGCCGAACAGGTGGCAGTCATTGAAAAGGGTAAAATCATCGAGCAGGGTTCCGTAGTAGACCTCTTCACCAATCCCCAGACCGAAACACTGAAGAAGTTCGTAGGCTCCGTCATGTCCTCCGATGTACCGGAGCAGCTGTCTCACATGAATATTTCTAAAGTAAAGCAGAAGGACAGCGACCAGACCATTGTGAGCCTGAAATTCCGAGGTGATGTGGCCAACGAACCAATTATTGCCAATCTCATCAAGAAATACAATCTGGACGTAAGCATTCTTTACGGATCCATCGACTACATCCAGAACGTTTCCTTCGGCCGCCTTATCATCATGATCAATGGTCACGAAGAGGACATGAAAAAAGCCCTCGGCCATTTACAGTCTTTACCAATTACAAGTGAGGTAATCGGATATGTCCCCAGTGATAACTAATCTTCTTCTGAAAAGTCTGGCTGAAACGCTGTACATGCTTTCTGTTTCAGCTATCATTGCCGCTTTAATCGGCATTCCCCTGGGTATTCTTCTGGTGGTTACAGAAAAACATGGCATTCTTGCCTGCCCGGTATTGAATAAGCCTCTGGCTTTCATTATCAACCTCATCCGTTCCATTCCATTCATTATCCTCATGGTGGCCATCATCCCTTTCACCAGGCTGGTGGCAGGCACCTCCATCGGTACCACGGCAGCCATCGTCCCGCTGACCATCGCTGCCATCCCCTACACCGCCCGCATGGTGGAAACTTCCATCCGTGAAATTCCCTTCGGCCTCATCGAGGCAGCAGAATCCATGGGTGCCTCTCCCCTGCAGATTATCTGGAAGGTCCTCATTCCGGAAGCCCTCCCCTCCATTATTGAAAGCTTGACCGTAGTCATCGTATCCTTAATCGGTGCTTCCGCCATGGCTGGTACCATCGGCGGCGGCGGTCTCGGCGATCTGGCCATCCGTTACGGATACCAGCGCTTCCAGGCAGATGTAATGATTGCTACCATCATTGTCCTGGTCATTATCGTGCAGCTCCTCCAGTTCATTGGCAGCAACCTGGCCAAGAAGGCAGATAAGCGTTAAATCTGTATATAATGGGATTCAAGCCCTTATATAATATTTTCAGGTTTCATATAGAAACATGAAATCTCATTCAAAAGAGAAAGGAAGTCCTATCTATGTTTAAGAAGTTAGCTATTGCCAGCCTGTGCGCCCTCTCCGCAGCAGCATTCATCACCGGCTGCGGTTCCAGCCAGAAGCCGGCATCCTCTGCAGCCGCTTCCGCTCCTGCAGAAAAGAAAGAAATTACCGTAGGTGCTACTGCCGGTCCCCATGCAGAAGTGGTAGAAGCAGCTGCCAAAGAAGCTGAAAAGAATGGTCTCAAAGTGAATGTTAAAGAATTCTCCGATTACATCACCCCTGACCAGGCACTGGCAGATGGCGACCTGGATATCGTAGTATACCAGCACAAGCCATTCATGGAAAACTTTAATAAACAGCATGGCACTCACCTCACCGACATCGGCAGAGCCATCCTCATGCGTATGGGCATTTACTCCAATAAAGTAAAGGACGTAAAAGACCTTCCTGAGGGAGCAACCATTTCCATTCCTAATGATCCCACCAACGAAGGCCGCGGCCTCCAGCTGCTGGAAAAAGCGGGCGTTATTAAGCTGAAAGAGGGCGTAGGCATGAAAGCTACCCCTGCTGATGTAGTAGAAAACCCGAAAAACATTCAGTTTAAGGAAATCGAAGCAGCCCAGCTGCCAAGAAGCCTTGACGATGTGGATGCATCGGTTATCACTATGAACTATGTCATGAGTGCAGGCCTCTCCCCTGAAAAGCAGGGTATCTTCCTGGAAGATAAAGATACTCCGCTGGCAGTTATGATTATTGCGGTACGTGAAAAGGATAAGGATCAGCCTGCCTATAAGAAATTCGTTCAGGCTTATCATTCTGACGCTGTTAAGAAATTCATTGCTGAAAAATACAAAGGCACCATCGTTCCTGCCTGGGACTAATCGTCTGCTTAAACAAAAAGCTTTGGAAAAGTTTCCTTTTCCAAAGCTTTTTTATTGGTACAAACCAGATAAGCCGGATGTCCAAGGCGTATCCAGTCGTCTATACGCTATCTCCTCCAGACCTTCTCCGCCAGGAGAGCCATTCTTTCATGGCCTTCCCTGTTGGGGTGGACACCATCGCTGTACCATTTTTGTTCCGGCGGAAAGGCTTTTGTAAAATCAAGGACCGGCAGATTCCACTCCTTAGCCAGTGAGCGAAGGAATTTCTGATATTCCTGAAGGTCCCTTTTATTCCTTTTAAAGGAGCCCGCTTCCTGCCATCCCGTTTCTACACTCATTTCCGTAAAGAGCGGAGGAATGCCAATGGTCAGCGGAATCCTTCCTGCCAGCCTGCCCAAAGACTTTTCTACCATATTTTCCAAAACCACAAGGCGAAGGCCAAAGAGGATATCATTGGTACCACCCATGAAGAAATACCCCTCATCTTTCCGTACCCTGCCGGAAGCAGCAGAAAGTCTGTCCAGTATGTCGGAAGCCATAGAGCCTGAAAGTCCATGGTTATAAAGGGTTATTCCTTTCAGTGCATGATCTGCCAGAGCTACCCAGCCCTCGCCGGGAAGAACACCATAGCCTTCGGTAAGACTGTCGCCGAAACAGTGAATCATAGAAATGTTCTGGTTCCATAAAGCACTCATGGTTATCACCTCATCCTGATTGTATCATAAGCCATGGGCCACAGGAAAGGCAGAAAGCTCCATGGCTGGATTCAGAAATAAAGAAGCAGGCCTCTCCTGCGGCGGAAGGCATAGAAGGGCTTTCCGTGAAGAAACAGTGAAATCTATGATTCATTGATTTTCTCTTGATTTCCTGCCTCTATTTTTACACACAAAAAGCCCCCCGAAGGAGGCTTTTTGCAATAGATATTATTCATCTACTGTAACCGTTTTCTTTGGTTTTCTGAACCCGTGAATTCTTTCAATAACGATGAACAGCATGGGAACGATGAAAATCTGGAAGAAGGTAGCTGACAGCACGCCGAAGACCACGGCAATACCCATTTCAGAACGGGAATTGGATCCGGCGCCGGTGGACAAGGCCAGAGGCACGTTGCCCAGGATGAATGCCAGGGAGGTCATGAGAATCGGGCGGAGACGAATCTTTGATGCTTCAATAGAAGCCTTCACCACTTCCATACCGCTATCTACACGAACCTTTGCATATTCTACAATCAGAATCGCATTCTTGGCCGCCAGACCGATAATAGTCAGAAGACCGATCTGGAAGTAAATATCGTTGTACACATTAAACGCAAATGCACCAAGGCAGGCTCCGAAGAAACCTGTAGGAATACCAAGGATGACGGAGAACGGAATTTTCCAGCTTTCGTAGAGAGCTGCCAGGGACAGGAATACGAAGAGCATGCCCAGAGCCAGCGCATAAACCGTCTTGCCGCTGGCCTCCCGTTCCTGGGCGGAGGATTCGGCAAAGGCATATCCATAGCCGTTTGGCAGAGTTTCCTTCGCCACTTCTTCCAGTGCATCCAGAGCCTGGCCGGAGGAGTATCCGGCAGCCTGGCTGCCGCCGATCCCAACGGCAGGGAAGTTGTTGTAACGGGTAATGACTGCAATGGCATTGGATTTCTTAGGTGTAATAAAATTGGAAATCGGCACCATGTTGCCCTTGTTGTCCTTTACCATAAGGAACTTATTGTCGTTAGGACTCATGCGGTACTGGGTATCTGCCTGGGCAACGACTTTGTAGTTACGCCCATAAATGGTAAAATCGTTAATCTGTACAGAGCCGTAGTAAGCCTGGAGAGCAGTGAAAATATCACCCACATTGACACCATTTCTGGCTGCCTTTTCTCTGTCGATATCGTAATTATAAGACGGAGTATCCATACGGAAAGTGGTGTAGGCCATCTGGATTTCCGGGCGCTGGTTAGCAGCTGCCAGGAATTTGCCAATAACAGCCTGCATGTTTTCATTGGAATCACCGCTCTTATTCTGGATATAGAGGGTAAAGCCGCCGGAATTGCCGAGGCCGGGAATCGGCGGTGGGTTCAGCGCCATCAGAGTGACACCAGGATGTGTAGCATTGAAGGCGAAGGCTTTAGCCATCACTGCATCCAGCTGCATATCCCTGGATTTACGTTCATCCCAGGGTTTCAGCTTAACGAAGGAAAGACCTGCATTAGGCTTCTGACCGCCAGAAAGGATATCCATGCCTACCACGCCCTGGGTGACTTCTACTGCCGGATCTTCCCCGATATATTTCAGGAATTCTGTCAGATACTGGGCAGTTCTAACGTTCACCGCTCCTTCCGGCAGAGACATGGCATTAATGAAGAATCCGTTATCTTCCTGTGGGATGAAGGCTGTAGGCAGCTTCACAAACATGAAGACAGCCGCAACGAAGAGGGCAAAGAGCACCCCAAGAGGTACATAAATGGCATGAGCCATTTTCCGGAGAATTATGCCGTAGACTTCAACCATGTGGTCAAAGCCATCGTTGAAGCGGTCCCACATGCGGTCGATTCTTCCTTTATCCGCTTTCTTCTTAACCGGTTTCAGAAGGCCGGCACAGAGGGCCGGAGTCAGAGACAAAGCGGTAAATGCGGACAAGATAACCGAAACAGCGATGGTCAAAGCAAACTGTTTGTACAGGATACCCATAATGCCGCCAAGGAAGGCAACCGGTACGAATACGGCCGCCAGTACTACGGCTACGCCGATAACCGGGCTCTGTACCTTCTGCATGGCTTCCACCGTGGCTGCCTTTGGATCAAGGTTGTTGTAGCGCATTTCGTATTCCACCGCTTCAATAACTACGATGGCATCATCTACAACCAGCCCGATGGCAAGAACCATGGCAAAGAGGGTTAACGTATTAATGGTGAATCCAAGAATTTCAAAGGAAGCAAAGGTACCAAGAAGGGATACAGGCACCGCAATCATCGGGATCAGTGTAGATCTCCAGTTCTGCAGGAAGATAAACACAATGATGCCTACCAGAATGAGGGCTTCCACAAATGTTTCAATAACTTCCTTGATGGAAGCATAAATGAAATCGGTATTATCCATATTGATGACATATTTCATATCATCAGGGAAGGATTTGGCATCTTCTGCCAGTTTTGCCTTGATGGCACCGATGGTCTGAACCGCATTGGCATCATCGGTCAGGGAGAAGGCCACCGCAGAGGTTTCATAGTTGCCTGCTCTGGAAATAAAATTGTAATCCTTTGCATCCAGCTCTGTACGGGCCACATCCTTCAAACGGAGAAGGCTGCCGTCATTGTTGGTGCGAAGTACGATATTGCCGAATTCTTCCGCTGTCACCAGACGGCCTTTAGCGGTGATGACATATTGGAAAGGCTGGTCCATGGAAACAGGAGGCGCACCGATATTGCCGGCGGCAATCTGTTTGTTCTGATTGGACACGGCAGAAATCACTTCAGCTGCGGTGATATTATTCTGCGACATCTTGGTGGGATCCATCCAGATACGCATGGCAAAATCGGAACCGAATTCCTGTACTGTACCAACACCTTTAATAGACTTCAGTTCGTCCAGATAGTTCATACTGAAGTAGTTTTTCAGGAAATTCTTGTCATAGGTGCCGTTAGGAGAATAGAAACTGACAACCAGTGCCATATCACCGGAAGATTTTCTGGTTGTAACGCCAATGTTTCTGACCGTATCCGGCAGACCGGCATCGGAGGCGGTAACACCGTTCTGTACACGGACCGTAGCCAGATCGGAGTCCGTGCCCATGGCAAACTGCACATTAAGGGAATAGGAGCCGTTGGAGTTACTGTTGGAGTTCATACTGTCGAACCCTTCCACCCCTACTACGTTCTTCTCTATGACTTCCGCCACTGTCTGGGCTACAACTTCTGCATCAGCGCCGGGATAAGTGGCCCTTACGGAAACCTGAGGCGGTGTAATGCGGGGGTAGCGGTCCACGGGCAGGGAAAATACAGCCAGCAGCCCTGCAATGGAAACCACCAGCGCCACAACGATAGCAAAGATAGGACGCTTGATAAAGAAATTAGCCATAGGTCCTCCTTACTGCTTTGCAGCAGTGCCACTCTGGCCCTGGACAGAATCTCTGGCATCCTGTTCCAGCTTTTCCTTCGTTGTTTCTTCCGGAGCCACTGCCTGGCCTACCTGTACTTTGTTCTGGCCATCTACTACAATCACATCATTTTCGTCCAAGCCGCTTTCAATAATGGTGTAAATGCCGTAAGTACCTCCGGTCTTTACAGCTTTCTGGGTTATCTTCCCATCCACCACTACATCTACAATATCTTTATTCAAGAGCTGCACCAGTGCCTTAGTCGGGATGAGGAGAGAACCTTTGGCAATTTCATTATCAGAAACTACAGCTGCATACATACCGGGTACCAGAAGGTTATCAGGATTCGGGAAAGCCGCTTTCATAGAAAGCTGACCGCCGCTCAGGTTCGGGTTAACCTGTACGATCTTACCGGTTTCTCCATAAATAGACCCATCAGAAAGGCGAAGTTTCAGAGCATCTCCCAGCCGGCCGGTTCCATTCTTGTCTTTATTTAAAGACAGATATTCATTTTCTGACATATCAAACTGTACGTAAATGGGGTCGGAAGAAGAAATAGTGACCAGTGCGGTAGTACCAGCCGTGGCAAAAGTGCCGATATTCACATCATCCATAGAAAGCTTCCCATTGAAAGGCGCTGTCACAATGGTATCACTCAGGTTTGTGGAAGCAATATCCACCTGGGCCTGGGCAGCATCCATGGCTCCTTTGTAAGCATCGGCTGCTGCCTTCTGATTATCATATACTTTCTGAGAAATAGCACCGGCAGCAATGAGCTGATCGTAGCGTGCAAGGTCAGTGGCCGCATTCTCATAATTAGCTGCTGCCTGCGCCGCCTGGGCCTGGGCATTGGCCAGCTGGGAATTGTAATTCCTTGTATCCAGCCGATATAGAGGCTGGCCTTCGGTCACCTGCTGTCCACCGGTAATATACTTTTCCATCACGGTGCCAGATACCTTGGCTCTTACCGGTACCTCCTGCAGAGCCATAATGGAACCTGTATATTCTCTCATAATAGGCGTATCTGACTTGAAAGGCTTAAATGTAGTAACCTTAATAGCCTGCTTCTGCCCTGCTGCCTGCTGGGAAGAACCGCAGCCCCCCAGGAAGACGCCTCCCGATAAAAGGAATCCTGCTGCCATCACTGCGGCAGCAAACTTTTTATATCTCATACATAACCCCCTTGCAAAAGATGGTAGAGCAGATTTGGGCAATTTAAAACTATCCTGCTCTTTTGAATTGTTCTTATAATATCAGATTATTGACTAATAGTCAATCGAAAAGAACATGTTACCGAAGATAAATTTGTAGAATATGGGAAAGCATTAATCATCTGACTTTATCCACCGGCACCTTCATAACCGCCTTTCGGAGGATTTCCTTTCCCTGCTTCCCCTGGCAGAGGGGACGGTGCAGGTCTTCCGGGAAAAATACGGCAAATCTGCCTTCCGTAAAATATACTTTCGATTCCTTTTCTTTATGGGATGCAAAGAAATACAAATCTCGGTCCTCATGGGATTCTACCACCCGGGGCGAATCAAAAATCGTTTCAACGCCGATCCATTCTTCCTTCCCCCTGATCTCATACTGGATATCAATGAACTTTTTATGTCCCTCCAGCTTTCTGTCTTCCTCCGGTTCCGTAGCGGGAGACTCCACAGACATGGTGCACCCCAAAAGTTCATACTTTCCATCAGGAACGGAAGCAAAATCAAAATCCCGAACAGCCCTGAGACACTGACTGATAAAAGGCGGAAGCTGTTTTTCATAGGCCTCCAGATGATGAATATCTCCGGTAATCATATAATCCTCCTTATTTCTACATTGGTTAGCCAACTTATTATACCACGAACTTCCCCATTCAGGGGCACAAAAAAACCCGCTGAAAGCGGGTTCATGGTGGGACTATCTGGGTTCGAACCGGAGACCTCTTCGATGTGAGCGAAGCGCTCTGACCAACTGAGCTATAGCCCCATGACGAAAGTTATTATAACACAGAAGAAATGATTTGTTAAGCCTTTTTATCATTTTAGCAAATCGTCCGGAAAGATGGATAAAAGCCGGTGCCCGCCGAATGCGAAGAGGCAGAAATACATGGCTCCATTTCCGAATGTATATGTACGGATGAAAGAGAAGGAAAAGAAAGCATAGAGCTGCCTAAGAAATCTAAGATTCAAAAGTACTCGTCATTCTTATAAAAGCAGACTCTATGAATGCTTTTTTAAAGATGGACTATCTGCCAATCACTGTTTTTCAGTCCGTAAGTCTTTCAGCCCGGGAAGCAGAGGTACCGCAGCCCCGGCCTGAATCAGTTCCTCTTATTTTCCCTGTGCTTCCAGCACTTTTTCTGCAGCCCCCATGATGGCCAGCTGGGCAGACTCAAAAGTCAGACCGCCCTGGAAGTACATGACATAAGGTGGACGGACAGGGCCATCGGCAGACATTTCGATGGTAGACCCCTGTACGAAAGTACCAGCTGCCATAAGGATGGGATCCACATATCCCGGCATGGGCCCCGGTACCGGAGTGGCGTCCGAATCTACGGGAGACCAGTTCTGAATGGCTTCGGCGAAGCGGCACATGTTTTCTTCAGAATCCAGTGTCACCGTGGTAATGAGGTCGGTTCTGAGATGTCCCGGTTCAGGGCTTGTTTTGAAGCCAATGAGCTTGAACACAGCCGCACAGAATTCAGCGCTCATCATAGCCTGTCTTGTCATATGGGGCGCCAGGAAGAGTCCTTCGAAGAAAGGACGGTAGGAAGCGGCATAGGAACCCATTTCTCCACCAAGGCCCGGTGCAGTCCACACATAGGAGCAGCGTTCCACCAGGTCTTTTCTGCCGCAGATATAGGCACCGGTAGGAGCCAGACCGCCGCCGGCGTTTTTAATGAGGGAACCGGCTGTAATATCGGCACCCAGTTCAATAGGCTCTTCTTTATTGGTAAACTCGCCGTAGCAGTTATCCACAAAGCAGATGGTGTCCGGATTTTTAGCCTTCACTGTATCAATGATTTTTTTCATATCACTGGGGAATAGAGAGTCCCGCAGCATATATCCCCGAGACCGCTGGATTTCCACTAGTTTTGTATTTTCATCCACCGCATCCGAAATAGCTTGGAGGTCATAGGTATTTCCCTTTAAAGGAACTTCTTTATAGTGGACGCCTTTGGAAATCAGATTGCCCGGTGCATTGCCCGTAATACCGATAACGCTTTCCATGGTATCATAGGGAGCACCTACCGCGGAAACCATGGTATCTCCCGGTTCAAGAAGAGCCAGAAGGACCGTAGCCAGAGCATGGGTGCCGGACACGAAATGAGGTCTGACCAGGGCGCTTTCCGCATGGAATATATCACACCAGATTTCTTCCAGTTTTTCCCTTCCCGGGTCCCCGTAGCCGTAGCCGTTGGAAGGAGCGAAATGATAGGCAGACAGGTGATGTTTCCTGAAGGCACTTAAAACTTTTTCTGTATTATAGAGAGAAATCTCTTCCATTTCATGAAAAACAGGCGCACAAAGAGCAAGCGCCTCTTTCTGTACCTGTTCAAGTTTTTTATTCATTTGTTGTTCTCAGATCCTTTGTACAGTAGATATAGCATGTTTATAAATGAGCTGGGAGCGGTTTTCACTCACCAGAAGCACAGTGAAGCTGTCGAAGGATTTGACCTTCCCCTTCAGCTGTACGCCGTTCATCAGGAATATACTGACCGGAACATTTTCCTTTCTGGCTTCGTTCAGAAATGTGTCCTGCAGATTCATTTTTCCTTCCATCTTGTTTCTCCTCCGAAATATGAAATGACATAGGCCTTGATTTCCCTGTACCATATGTCTTCCTCTGATGGGCTGCGTTCCACCCAGTGAATATATGGCATTCGTCTATACCAGGTCAGCTGTCTTTTGGCAAAGTGCCGGGTATTTTTCTGAATCAGCGCTTCCCCTTCCTCAAGAGAAAGCTCCCCCTTCACCACAGGAATCATTTCTTTATAGCCGATTCCTTTCAGCGACTGGGCTTTTTCAGAAAGTCCGGAGGCAAGGAGCTTCTTCACTTCCTCCGGGAGTCCTGCTTCTATCATGCGGTGGACTCGCTTATTTATTCTATCATATAAAACGGCTCTGTCCATAGCAATTCCTATAACCGGACCGTCATACAGGAGAGAATCGGATTTCAAAGGCTCCTTTTCTCCCTCTCCTGCCTCCAGAAGCTCCAGCTTCCGTATCATGCGCTGCGCATCGGGAGGAATATCTTTCTCTCCCTTTTCACGAAGCAGATTTTCCAGAGCTTTCTTTCCTTTCTCCTCCAGTATCCTTTCAAACTTTTTCCGCCCTTCCCCTCGGGGTAGAAAGGTATACCCCTCAAGGAGCCCCTGAATATAGAGGCCGGTACCGCCGCAGAGGATGGGAATCCGTCCTGCTTCATTTTCCTCATGAATAATTTTCCTGGCCTTCTCCTGGAAATCAGCAGCAGAGTACGGCTCTGAGGGTTCCAGCTCGTCCACCAGGAAATGACGGATACCCCGGGCTTCTTCCTTTGTCACTTTGGCGGTGCCGATGTCCATATGCTTATAAATCTGGAAGGCATCACCGGAAATAATAGAAGAACCCAAAGCCTCTGCCAAATGCACTGCCAGGTCCGTTTTTCCTGAGGCCGTGGGACCCAGGATGGTGATAAGTCTTTCTTTTTTCATACATCAATCACCCCGTACGCCGTGGATTGTCCCTGATGGGAATAGATGGAAGAAAAGAGGCTGTTCTGAAATAAAGGAGAAAAGGGCCTTTCTTTAACTATAATTCTTTTTCTGGCAATATGCAAAGCCAAAGTCAGGATTTCCTCATCCAGAAGATCATAGGAAGCAGCCCGCCGGAAACCTTCCATCCGGTTGACGTCCCTTTTCACCGGAGCGCGGAACATGGTATCGAAATAAATCACATCAAAGCTTTTAGGGGCAGCCCTTTGAAGGAAGGTGCGAAAATCCTCATGAAGCAGATGGATACGCCGAAGGGCCCTTGTCATTCGTTCATTTCCGCCGTCAAAGGACGAAAGACCGACCCGGCCGATTTCATAGAGGACGGTGCTTTTTTCCAAACTGGTTACCTTTCCCTCCTCTCCCAGGAACCAGCTCATGACGGTAGAATCACCACCCTGGCCAAAGGTGGCATCCAGTACGGAGAGCGGTCTTTCTGGAGGAAGGAGCCGGCATAGGCGGTCGCTGTTTCCTCTTTCCATCTGGGCTGTGCGAAGTACGGCCGTGCCCAGATGGAAACGGTACTCTTCCCCGCCTGTCCAGAAGGAAGGCTGCTTTTTCCCGTAGATGAGAAAGCCCTCCATGTGGTTCATCGCTGCCATCTCTTCCAGGGTTCCCTCCCTGGGAACGTAGGGAAGGGCGAGGGCCGATGCTCTTTCTCTTGCCTCATCCCGCACCGGACGGCTGTAGTTTCTAATGGTGGTCACTCCTGTGTTCATGGCCGTTTGAAAAGCCTTCCCAATTCAACAGGCGTGAATTTTACAATGGTAGGCCGTCCATGGGGACATACGAAGGGGCGGGATGTATGAAAGAGATCGCGAATCAGCTCTTTCATCTGCCGGATATTCAAAGGGTCCCCTCTCTTGATGGCGCCCCGACAGGCAGCATAGGCCATCATGCGGTGACGCATGGTTTCCGGTGATGGCACATCCTTTTCATGGTATGCCTTCACTATATCCCCCATAACCCGTTCCATTTCAGCAGCAGAAAGATCTTCAGGAGATCCGGTAATGCGAATCACGTCTGGGCCTGCCTGTTCAAAGGTAATCCCCAGTTTCTCTATATCCGCCCGATGGTCCTCCAGAAGATTGACGTCTCCGCTGTCCACATGGATGAGATAGGGTATGAGGATTTCCTGCACCGGTATACCTTCCGCTCTTTCCGCCAGATGGTCGTAACGCACCCTTTCATGGGCAGCATGCTGATCAATGATGAGAAGATCTTTCCCATGCTGACAGAGAATGAAGCAGTCCGATACCTGTCCTAAAGGGATGACCGGATCTTCCTGCTTTTCTTCTTCAAAAAGGGGATCAGTCTCCAGATGTTCCCGCTTCGGCTCTTCTTTTCGATATTCGTCAAAAACAGAGTGGTTTGTGAAAAGGTCCTTCTCTTCTGTGTCCGGCGTAAAGGAAGGAGCTCTTCTTTCTCCGAAATGATCAGCCCCCTGCCCCCGGCTTTCTTCATAAGAAGGAGACGGTTCTCCCCAGGAGCTTTTCGGTCTGGTTTCCTCGGAAAGCCCGATGTCCGGTTTGCCGAGAGGTTTGTCTTCCACTCTGATAGAACCGGGGTTGAAATCATGTTCTTTCACCACTTCATGACCGGGGTCATGAATCATTTCTCTGGCAATGGAATCGGCGGTGGACTGGGACGTCAGAGTGCCCAGTACGCCATGGTACACCAGGCGGAATACAGACTGCTCATCAGAGAATTTAATTTCCCTTTTCTGGGGATGAACGTTCACATCAATGCTTTCCGGCGGCACCTGGAACGAAAGAACCATGAGAGGATATCCATTCTTCGGCAGCAGGGAATGATAAGCATTGTCCACAGCCTTGGATACCACTGCACTATCCACCACCCTCCGGTTAATGATGATGGTCTGGTATTGGCGGCTGCTCTTCAGAAGAGAAGGCTTGGAAATCAGCCCTTCCAAGTCAATATGTTCCCCTTCTTCTTCCACTGGAAGCATTTCGCCGGCCGTCTTTGTGCCGTATAAAGCGGAAACCACATCCATCAGTCTTCCGTTGCCCGGCGTTTCAATGACGGTCCTTCCGTTATTAATAAGCCGAAAGGCAATATCCGGATTGGCCAGGGCCAGTTTTCCCACCATGCTGTTGATACGGGAAGATTCGGTTCGTTCCGATTTCAAAAATTTTTTTCGGGCCGGCACATTGTAGAAGAGATCCCTCACTTCTACGGTGGTGCCGGCAGGAGCGCCGGCAGGCCTGACTTCGGTGATTTCGCCGCCGGTCATTTCCAATACCGTTCCCTCATTATCCTCGCTCCGCCTTGTGGTAATAGTGGCTCTGGAAACGGAAGCAATGCTGGGCAGTGCTTCACCGCGAAAACCCAAGGATGCAATGTGATAAATATTATCTACAGAGGAAATCTTGCTGGTAGCATGGCGGATAACAGAAAGTTTGGCATCCTCTTCCGTCATGCCGCAGCCATCGTCGGTGACTCGGATATAAGTCATGCCGCCGTCAGCGATTTCCACCTCAATGGAAGAAGCGCTGGCATCCACTGCATTTTCCACCAGTTCCTTCACTGCATTCACCGGACGCTCTACCACCTCACCGGCGGCAATCTGGTTGGCGGTGACTTCATCCAGAATATGAATAACTGCCATTATCTGCCCTCCTTGGCTTCCTTGCTTAAGCGGAAGAGAATTTCCATAGCCTCTATGGGCGTCTTGCTCATAACGTCCATATGGGCCAGTTCATCAATAATGGGAGATGTAAAAAGATCAAGTCCCGGGGATGCCTGCTTTCCAGGCGCCGATTTCACAGGAGCCGGGTTGTTTCCCTCTTCCTCCAGACCCTGAAGAATTTCATCAGCCCGCTTCAGAAGAGATTCCGGCAGTCCCGCCAGGCGGGCCACATGGATACCATAGCTTCTGTCAGCACAGCCGGGGATGATGCGGCGGAGGAAAGTGATTTCCTTTCCTCTTTCCTTTACAGAAACAGTATAGTTTTTTATATGACTGCTTTCATCGGCCATAACCGACAGCTCGTGATAATGGGTGGCAAAGAGGGTAAAGCCATGAATTTTCCTGTCAATGTACTCTACTACAGCCCGGGCAATGCTCATACCGTCATAGGTGCTGGTGCCCCGGCCGATTTCGTCCAGAAGAATGAGGCTGTTTCTGGTAGCATGACGAAGGATATGAGATACCTCCTGCATTTCTACCATGAAGGTACTCTGACCTGTAGAAATATCATCGGTGGCTCCTACCCTGGTGAAAATGCGGTCCACCGGCGAGAAGGAAGCGCTTTTCGCAGGAATGAAGGACCCTGTCTGGGCCATAATGGTCAGCACCGCCACCTGACGCATATAGGTGGACTTGCCTGCCATGTTGGGTCCAGTAATGACAAGGATTTCCTGATCATGATGGTTGAGCTCCGTATCGTTGGGCACAAACATTTCTCGTTTCAAGGCGTGTTCTACCATGGGATGGCGGCCATCTTGGATGGAAATCCGGCCCTCCCGGCTATTTGTAATCCGGGGCCTGGTATAGCGGTCCTTCAGCGCCGCTCTGGCAAGACTGGCAATGCAGTCCAGGGCTGCCAGGGCCCTCGCCGTTTTCTGCATATCCGGAATTTCCGGCCGGATTTCTGCTTTCACAGCCTGATAGATTTTAAGCTCCAGTTCTTCTGTCTTTTCCTTAGCCGTCAGCGCTTTGGCCTCAAATTCCTTTAATTCCGGTGTAATGTAGCGCTCTGCATTGACCAGAGTCTGCTTTCTCATGTAGTAGGGCGGAATAGGAATCTTATTGGCATTGGAAATTTCAAAATAGTAGCCGAATACATTATTAAAACCGATTTTCAGTTTAATACCGGTTTTTATCTTTTCTCTTTCCTCCAGATCCGCAATATACTGCTGACTGTTTTCAGAAAGAGACCTCACTTCATCCAGTTCTGCAGAAAAGCCTTCCTTAATGTACTTTCCGTCCCTCACATTGCCAGTGCCATTTTCATTCATAGAACGGTCAAGCAGATCAAATACCGGACCATGAATTCCGATCTGGACATTGATCTTCTTTAGAATCACAGAGCCTGCGCCGGACAGAAGTTTTTTGATTTCCGGAATCATGCGAAGGCTTGCCTTCAGAGCCAGTAAATCTTTGGGAGAGGTAGAATTGGCTTCGATACGGGAAAGAATACGCTCGAAATCAAAGACCTGGGAAAGCATGTCCTCCAGATTTGTGAGCTCCGTCATGTGGTTCGTAAGCTCCTCTATGCCGTCCTGCCGCAGGATAATGCGGTTCACATCGGTCAAAGGCCGTTCCAGCCACCGTTTCAGAAGCCTGGCACCCATGGCGGTGTGGGTATAATCCAGAAGTTCAAGAAGAGTTCCCTTCCTGCCGCCATCCCTCATATTTCTGGTAATTTCCAGATTCCGAAGGCATTCCTCAGAAAGGGTCAGGGTGTGATCTTCCCGAATGGGAAGGACTGAATGAAATACGGAAACCTCCGATTTCATCACATCCCGGATATAGGCAGAAAGGCGGCGGAACACTGTCTTCACATTCTCATTGTCGATGGAAGCGCAAGCTTCAGGAAGATTTTCTTCCTCTTCCCCTTCAGCCCGGGATATAAGGCAGGCCCCCAGTCTGGCAGATGCAAAACCCGTCAGTTTACTGTAAAAGTCATCGGATACACTGCATACCGCCTCGGCCGGAGAGTATACCGAAAGCATGTCGAAGAAATCGTCCCTCTCCTTCTTCTTATCCCATACGCCCCACCAGCATTCACCGGTAGACACGTCGGAAAGCACTGCGTCTAGTTCCTTATCCGTTTCCATAATGTAAATCAGATAATTGTTGGATTTGTCGGCAATGGAATTTTCAAAAAGAATGGTTCCTGGAGTAATGACCCGGATTACATCCCGTTTGACCAGGCCTTTGGCCTTCTTCGGGTCTTCCAGCTGCTCACAGATAGCCACCTTGTACCCCTTCTGGATTAGCCGGTAAATGTAGATTTCCGCCGCATGAAAAGGAACGCCGCACATAGGCACCCGTCCTTCGGCGCCTGCGTTCTTCCCGGTCAGCGTGAGCTCCAGCTCATGGGATGCAGTCACTGCATCGTCATAAAAAAGTTCATAGAAATCGCCCAGGCGGTAAAAAAGAAGGCAGTCCCTATACTGGTCCTTCACCTTTCTGTATTGTTCCATTAAAGGCGTTTTTGCCATGTCATCACCCCGTTCTTTTGGTTTCTTTGTATGGAAGGATTATATATTAAAATATCTGGCATCCTTAGGTGTAAGGGTTTCTAAGCTTGACAGAGGCCTTTGTCCTTTGAGGTCAGAGAAGCTCCCCCTTCAGCACCCAGGTCTGGGCAGTGTCCACTTTGGCCATTCTGGTATCTCCTACCTTGATTCCCTCTTCATAGGGGAAGAGAATCATTTTATTGGTGGAAGTTCTGCCAAACCAGTGGTTTACATCCTGTTTGGAAGGACCTTCGATAATAATCTCATAGTTTTTCCCTTCCATTTCCCTGTTCAGTTCCAGAGAAATTTCATTCTGGGTATCCATGAGCTCCTGGAGTCGGCGATGCTTGGTTTCATCATCAATCTGGTTTTCCATCCGCGCCGCCGGTGTGCCGGTTCTGGGGGAATAGATGAAGGTGTAGGCAGAGTCAAAGCGCACTTCTTTCAGAAGCTTTATGGTTTCCTGATGCATTTCTTCCGTTTCACCGGGGAAGCCGGTAATGAGATCCGTGGTAAGAGCCACATCAGGCATTTTCTGCCGCACATAATTCACCAATTCTTTAAAATGTTCGATCGTATAGCCCCGGTTCATCTGTTTCAACATTTCATTGGAGCCATGCTGCACCGGAAGGTGCATATGACGCACTACCTTGGGTGAAGCAGCCATGGCATCGATCATATCAAAGGTCATATCCCTGGGGTGGGAAGTCATATAGCGCACTCTTTCGATGCCGTCGATTTTGTCAATAGCCCGAATCAGGTCTCCGAAGTTAGTGCCGTTTCTGAAATCAAGACCATAGGAATTCACGTTCTGCCCCAAAAGGGTAATTTCCTTGTATCCCGTTTCTGCCAGTCCTTTGATTTCCCGGCAGATATCATCGATAGTACGGCTGATTTCTCTCCCCCGCACGTAAGGGACAATGCAGTAGGTGCAAAACTTGTTGCAGCCCTGCATAATGGGAATCCATGCAAAAATCCTGGATTTCCGCACGGAGCGGAGTTCGCTGTAATCCCTCACGCTATGGGGATTACGCTCTGTCTTTACGATATGGCCGCCCCGGGCATTTTCTCTGGAAATAATATCCTTCAGGTCATGAATGTGGTAAGGTCCGATAACGAAATCGATGATAGGCATCCGTTCAATCAGTTTTCCCTTATTTTCCTGGGCCATGCAGCCTGCAATGCCAAGAAGCATACGGGGATTTTTGTCTTTCAGTTTCTTAATTTCCCCGATTTTACCATACACCTTTTCTTCCGCGTTCTGCCGGACGGAGCAGGTATTCATAATCACAATATCTGCATCCTCCATGTTTTCCGCCGGCTTGTATCCCAGATCCTCCAGCTGTCCATTGATACGTTCTGTATCATTTTCGTTCATCTGACAGCCATAGGTAATGGTATAGTAGTATTTTTCATCTGTGAGCCGCTTTTCTTCCACGACTTTCCTCCTGTAATGAATGCATGAGTTTATAACCGTTATCATATTATTATATCATATTTCCTGGAGGAGAAATTTCATTTTAAAAAGCCATCGGTGCATCCGATGACTTTTCTTAAAAATCTTATTGATCCAGCTTCTTGAAGAGACTTGCCATTTCCAGAGCATCCATGGCACATTCAAAGCCCTTGTTGCCGGACTTCAGACCAGCCCGGTTGATTGCCTGCTCAATGGTATCGGTAGTAAGCACACCGTAGAGCACAGGCACACCGCTGGAAAGGGAAGCCATGGCCACGCCCTTGGTTACTTCGGTGGCCACATGTTCATAGTGGTCCGTTTCCCCGCGAATTACGGCGCCCAGACAGATGACTGCATCATACCGTCCGCTTTCGGCCATTTTTTTTGCAGCCAGAGGAATCTCAAAGGCACCGGGCACCCAGGCCAGGTCCACCTTGTCCATATCCACCCCATGACGAGAAAGGCCGTCCACTGCACCGTCAATGAGTTTGGAAACGATGACTTCATTGAAACGGGAAGCCACAATGCCTACACGAATCTGATTCTCATTAAAAAGTCCGGAAATAATATTCATTTTCTACTCCTTTATCTCTTGATTCAGCTATGAAAACACGGACGAAACGATATAAATCAATTCGTTTCTTATGCCTTTGGTTCTTCAATATCTTTGTCCAGCTTCAACATATGACCCATTTTTTTCTGCTTGGTTTTAAGATAGAATTCATCTTCCCTGGTAGGAGCGATTTCAATGGGCACTCTTTCGGTAATGGTAATACCATAGTCCTTTACTTCATCCATTTTCTGAGGATTATTGGTGAGGAGACGGATTTTAGAAACTCCCAGACTTTTTAAAATCTGGGCCCCCGTCATATATTCTCGAAGATCGGCCGCAAAGCCAAGTTTCAAATTGGCTTCCACCGTATCGTACCCCTGATCCTGGAGTGCATAGGCTCTGATCTTATTAATGAGGCCAATGCCGCGTCCCTCCTGACGGAGATAAACCAGAACGCCTCTTCCTTCTTTGGCAATCTGCTTCATGGCAGCAGAGAGCTGCTGACCGCAGTCGCAGCGGAGAGAGCCGAAGCAGTCACCAGTCAGGCACTCGGAATGAATGCGGCAGAGAACCGGTGTGCCATCGGAAACATCCCCCATGGTCAGAGCCACATGGTGTTCATCATTCAGAAGATTCACAAACCCATGAATTTCAAAATTGCCATACTTGGTAGGAAGTTTGGCAGCTGCCACTTCTTCCACCAGTTTTTCATGTTTCTTTCTGTATTCAATCAGTTCCTGGATATTGCCGATTTTCATGCCCTTTTCTCTGGCCAGCTTGAAAAGATCATCCCTTCTGGCCATGGTACCATCGGGATTCATGATTTCGCAGCAAAGGCCGGCAGGCTTAAGACCTGCCAGACGGGCCAGGTCTACGGTGGCTTCCGTATGGCCCTGACGTTCCAGAACGCCCCATTTCTTTGCTTTCAGCGGGAAAAGATGGCCAGGTCTTCTGAAATCTCCCGGTTTTGCGCCGTCCTTCACCGCTTCCAGGGCTGTCATGGAACGGGCAGCAGCCGATACGCCGGTGCCGGAATCTTTGTAGTCTATGGATTCCAGGAAAGCGGTGTGATGGTTATCCGTATTATGACGAATCATGGGCCCCAGATAGAGGGCATCTGCCATTTCTTCGGACATGGGCATACAGATGACGCCCTTGGCCTCTGATGCCATGCGGTTCACATTTTCCGGCGTAGCAAATTCAGCGGCGCAGATGTAATCCCCCTCATTCTCCCGTGATTCGGCATCCTGCATAATGACGATATGCCCTTTCCTGATTTCTTCAATAATTTCTTCAATACTGTCAAATTTATAATCCATAATGTCCTCCATGCCCCAAAGTTTCCAGCATACCCATGGTGAGACCTTCTTTCGGGCCTTCTTTCAAGAGCTGCTCTACGTATTTTCCCAAGTAGTCACATTCAATATTCACCAGGTCCCCCGGGTGCTTCCAAAGGAGGGCCGTCTCACTGCCCGTATGGGGAATAAGGGCAATGGAAAAGGACTGATCTGTCCTTTCTGCCACAGTGAGGCTGATGCCGTCCACCGCAACGGATCCTTTTTCTATGATATAGCGCATCCATTTCCGGTCGATGGAAATCGAAATATTGACTGCATTATCATCCTTTTCCATAGAAAGGATGCGGCCCGTTCCATCCACATGGCCCATCATGATATGACCGCCCAGCCGATCCGAAAGGCGAAGAGCCCTTTCCAGATTCACCGGTGTATCGGGGCGGAAAAGGGAAAAAGCAGTGCGCCGCATGGTTTCCGGCGTCACATCAGCAGTAAAGGACCTGCTGTCCATGGCAGTCACCGTAAGACAAGTCCCGTTCACGGCAATGCTGTCGCCGATTTTTGTCCCTTCCAACACCCTGTGGCAGGAAATCACCAGTTTCTCAGCCCTGCCGGCTTGGGAAATATGATGGATGCGGCCGATTTCTTCTACGATTCCTGTAAACATATTATGTTTCATTTCCGGAAGACTCTTCTGTTTTTGGCGCTTCCGGTCCTTCCTTTACTTCTTCCTCCAGACGGTCAATCCGCTCATCGGCGGCCTCTTTCTTTCCTTTATCCACATAGGCTTCGATTACAAGGTCTCCTCCGCAGGTTTCAGTGGACATATCTCTGAGCTTCACCGCCTCAGCCATGGAAGAGGCGCCGATACCGCCAATGAGGCCCGGTGCCCCAACGCCGCCAATGATTTTAGGCGCTTCATAAATGCGCACCTTATCCACAATGCCTGCTTCAAAGGCAGAAGCTGCCAGGGAAGCACCGCCTTCCAGCAGGATGCCGTCAATTCCCTTCAGGGCCAGACCGGTCATGGCAGAAGCCAGATCCACCTTTCCTTTTTGATCGCCGTCGGTCATGATAATGTCCACGCCCAGTTTCGTGAGTTCCTCCCGCTTCTTTTCATCAGAAGAGGTGGTGGTAAGGACAATCACATCCCCGCCTTCCTGGAACACCCTGGCTTTCAGGGGCACCGACAGATTTCCATCCACAATAATCCGTACCGGATCATCCAGTCCTTCCGTACGGGCGGTCAGAAGAGGATTGTCGGCCATCACCGTACCGGCTCCCACCATGATTCCCTTATAGCAGCCCCGGAGCACATGGACCTCTTCCCGGGAATCTTCTGAGGAAATCCATTTGGAGTCCCCGGTGTGGCAGGCTGTTTTTCCATCCAGGGACATGGCCGCTTTATACAGGACAAAAGGCTTATGCTCTGTCACGTATTTCAGAAATACTTCATTCAGCTTCCGCGCTTCCTTCTCCATAACGCCGACAGTTACAAAAATGCCTGCATCCCGAAGGCGGCGGATGCCTTTTCCTGAAACCAGGGGGTTCGGGTCCACCATGGCCGTGACTACCCGGTCAATATCCTTTTCAATGATAAGATCTGCACAGGGCGGAGTCTTTCCATAATGGCTGCAAGGCTCCAGTGTCACATAAAGGGTAGCCCCCGAAGGGTCTTCCGTACAGTGAGCAAAGGCATTCACCTCCGCATGGGGCCCGCCGAATTTTTCATGCCAGCCTTCGCCGATAATCCGGCCATCTTTGACAATCACCGCCCCTACCATGGGGTTTGGTCTTGCATGGCCCATTCCCCGTACTGCCAGTTCCAGCGCCCGAGCCATAAATTTTCTATCTTCATCGATACGCAAAAAATCCACCTTCCTTTCTTCCAGGGAGGTGGATTCATCATGCCAGGTCCACTCTTCTTTCATCCGGACTATACCGTCGGCTCTGGAATTTCACCAGACCTACCTCTATGATGAGGTTCGTGGGCTTTACCACCGGTGGGGACTTGCACCCCGCCCTGAAGAGATTCAAAATTCTCTATTATTATAACAGATTGAACAGGAAAGGCAAGAGGGCAGAGCCGCGACAGGGTAAGTCTTCCAGGCATAAGCCCGCCCTATATGTCAAAGCATAAGAGACTGCTTTTTTTTAATCCCGCCCGCCTTCCGCCTATGGACTATTTCATCACTGCCGCTGCTGCCTGCGCCACGTCTATACCAATAGCCTCGATGCTTCGGAGTTTTCCATCTCTTGTACAGGAAATCCGTTTCCAGCCATACCGGTCAACCAGCTCCTGGTAAGCGCCGCAGCATTTCTTCAGATAGTCCAGATGCTGCTCGTGGATATCCATGGATCCTCCCTGAAGGGCTCTTTTTTTAACCAGGCCTTCAGACACCGAAAGAGGAATATCAAGAAGAATGACCAGATCGGGCCTTGGCAGCTCCAGTTCCTCATATTCCGTTTTTTCCAGCCAGGAGAGGAATTCTTCCCTTTTCTCTGCATCTTCATACTTGGTCATCTGATGCACCATGTTGCTGGTAGTGTAGCGATCGGCAATGATGATGCCGCCCTTTTCGTAGAAACTCTTCCATTTCATGCGATAGGAAGCGAAGCGGTCTACCGCATAAAAAAGGGAGGCTGCATAGGGATTGACATCAGAAGGGTCCCTGCCAAAGTCTCCTTTCAGATACATTTTCACCAGAGATGACGAGGGGCTGTCATAGTCAGGAAAGGATACATGCATGACTTTCCTTTTTTCCTGCCTCAGTTTCTTCTCCAGAAGGGCAGACTGGGTTTCTTTACCGCTGCCATCAATTCCTTCCAGTACGATGAGGGTTCCTTTCATTCTTTCTCCTTCCATAAAAGAGGCAGTTTCCGGAGAAACTGCCTCTGTCTATTATCCTTTTCTTTTGGGATTGAACACATTCATGGCATGGTCCACTCCGTCCTTCAGGGCGGATTCAATGGAGTCTGCTGTATGAATCTTTGCGTCTTCAATTTTCTGGATATCTTCTCCGTAGGGACGGCTTAACACATGCTCCACCACTGTATGACCGTCTTGAGGATGGCCTACACCGATGCGGAAACGGTTGAAATTTTCACTTCCCAGATGGGCGATGAGGGATTTAATCCCGTTGTGTCCGCCGGAAGCTCCTTTTTTACGGATTCTTGTCTTTCCCGGCGGCAGGTCCAGATCATCGCAGATAATATAAATATCATCCAAATCCACCTTGTAGTAGCGGGCAATGGCCCCTACCGCTTCGCCGCTATTATTCATATAGGTCAGGGGCTTTACCAGGAGCACCTTTTCCCCGTTTACCAGGGTCTGACCGATTTCCGCCTTCATGTCCTCCTTCCAGAGAGTCACATGCCAGCGACGGGCCAGTTCGTCGATTACATCGAAGCCCATGTTGTGGCGGGTATGCTCATACTCTTTCCCCGGATTTCCAAGTCCTGCAATAATTTTCATTATTTATCGAAGAGCTGGCTTACGGAAGCATCGTGGAAAATACGGAGGATGGCTTCGCCCAGGAGCGGAGCGATGGAAAGAACGGTGAGTTTGTCCTGGATTTTTTCTTTCGGGATAGGAAGGGAATTAGTCACAATCAGTTCCTTAATGTTGGAATTTCTGATTCTCTCTGTAGCCGGGTCAGTAAGTACAGGATGGCATACGGCAGCATACACATCTCTGGCACCATATTCAGCAAGCGCTTTGGCACCTTCGCAGAGGGAGCCGGCAGTATCTACGATATCATCCACAACGAAGCAGTTTCTGTCTTTCACATCACCGATGATGTTCATCACTTTGGCAACACCCGGTTCCGGACGGCGCTTTTCAATGATGGCAATCGGTGCACCTACTCTGTCAGCCAGTTCACGGGCACGGGTTACACCGCCCAGGTCCGGGGAAACGATAGTCAGGTTATCCAGGTTTTTGGATTTCACATAGTCTGCCAGAAGGGATGCAGACATGAGGTGATCCACCGGTACGTCGAAGAAGCCCTGAATCTGGCCTGCATGGAGGTCCATGGTCACCACTCTGGTCACACCGGCAGTGGACATGAGGTCTGCCACCAGCTTGGCACTGATCGGTTCACGGCCCCTTGTTTTTCTATCCTGACGGGCATAGCCATAGTAAGGCACCACCACCGTAATGTGACGGGCAGAAGCTCTCTTCAGGGCATCTACCATGATAAGCATTTCCATGAGGTTATCATTAACCGGTGCTCCGGTAGGCTGAATGATGAAGCAGTCCTTGCCGCGGACACTTTCATTAATCATGACCTGAATTTCACCATTGTTGAAACGTCCGCAGATAGCCTTTCCCAGCGGCACTCCGATGTAGTCAGAAATTTCCTTTGCCAGTGCCGGGTGTGCGGTTCCTGTAAAAATCTTCAGTTTAGAAGTGTCTTCCATGTCCATTTTGCTGCCTCTCCCTTTCCTTTCAATGTGAAAGTGTAAAAAGTTTTTCCATGGTCTGTGGATAGAATCCCATCATCCACTATCCTATGCTTTTATTATATACCAGTTTACCGGTAAAATAACAGTGAAAAATAAGATTTTATAAAAGGAAATCAATCCTTATAGGTATCTTCCTTCACCCAATCTTCAATGTTCGTCTGACGGGCCCTTGCCACGGACAGCGCCTTGGCCGGCACATCTTTAGTAATGGTGGAACCAGCGGCAGTGAAGGCCCTTTCACCGATATGTACCGGTGCTACCAGGTTCGTATTGCAGCCGATAAAGGCATGGTCGTCCACCCGGCAGCGGTGCTTTGTCTTTCCATCGAAATTGACGGTAACAGTACCGCAGCCGAAATTCACATTCCTGCCTAAATCCGAATCACCGCAGTAAATGAGGTGAGGCAGTTTAGTGCCGTCATCTACGGTGGAATTCTTCACTTCTACGAAATTACCGATTTTAATATGGTCATGGAGCACCGTATTCGGGCGGAGATGGACGAAAGGTCCGATTTCATCAAAATTCCCGATAGTGCATTCATGGGCATAGACCCGGTTGAGATGGGTGCCTTCCCCCACAGTCACATCGGTGAGCTGGGTATCAGGGCCGATAATGCAGTCTTTACCAATCACTGTCTTTCCCTGGAGAATGGTACCGGGATACAAAATGGTATCCTGTCCCACTTCCACATCCTGTTCCACGTAGGTGTTTTCCGGATTGATAATGCTGACTCCCCGGGCCATCAGCTCTTCTGCCTTTCTAAGACGGAGCACCCGGTCTGCAGCTGCCAGCTGGACTCTGGAATTGACACCCATGGTTTCGTCAGCATCCTCTGCTGCCACAGGAATGACCTTCTGCCCTTCACGAATCATAATTTCAAACACATCGGTCAGGTAATATTCGCCCTGAGCATTTTTGTTATCGATTTTCTTCAAAGCATCCAGCAAAGGGCCTGCCTTGAATACATAGGTGCCAGTATTGATTTCATGGACTGCCAGCTGCTCTGGCGTGCCGTCCTTCTGCTCCACAATGGAAGTCATCTGGCCTTTCTCATCCCGAAGAACACGGCCGTAGCCGAAAGGATCAGTCAGAATGGCTGTCAGTACGGCAGCAGATGCATTTTCCTTCCGGCAGGTCTCTGCCAGGGATGCAATCGTTTCACTCCGAAGAAGAGGGGTATCGCCGCAGATGACAAGCACATAGCCCTCCCGGTCCGTCAGGAGAGGAGCCCCCTGCATCACCGCATGGCCTGTGCCAAGCTGCTCTGCCTGGTGGACAAAATCCACATGCTGTCCTGAAAGATCCTTCCTCACCAGCTCTTCCTTAAATCCTGTAATTACCACACACTTTGCAAAACCGGCCTGCCGTACTACCCGGATTACCTGCTCCACCATAGGCACACCGCACACGCGGTGCAGAACCTTCGGTAAAGCGGACTTCATGCGAGTCCCCTGTCCGGCAGCCAGAATCAGGGCTGTTAAATCTGCCATTGTTCCTCCTGCTGCAAACGACCTGAAAACTATATATACACGGATACCATTGTCAAATATAAGTAAAACCCGTAGCTTTTATTTTAGCAAATGAGAATGATCATGGCAAGGTAAAATAGAGAGAGTCCTGGCCCATTCTGTTCCCCCATCTGCTTCAAAAAGAATTATGAAAACTTTCGCCACCAGTTTCCTTTTTATAAGGATACCATCTTCCTCACGCCAGACAGAAATTTTTTTGCCTCTCCTTTCCCGCCTGTGAAACAAAAAAGCAGCCCCACAGGGGAGCTGCTTTCGGCTCGCAGGAAACTCTGTCCTTTTCTCCGCAGAAATGAGAAAGGCGGTTCCCTACATCTTTGATGCTATAGCATCATGGATCAGGGCTGCATAGGCTGCGGTGCCTTCGTTATTGGGATGGATATTGTCCCCTCCCAGCCATTCAGGATGCTTAGTCACTTCCCCCTGCCAGTCTACCAGTGTGACATTAGGATATGCCCGGGCTATCTGTCTCAAATAGGCATTGTTGCTGTCCTGCCAGCTGGTGGCGGGACAGTGGACGGTGACCCAGAAAATATGGCGGTCAGGGCCCAGATAGTCCAAAAGGCCCCGGGTTTCCTCTTCGTACTGACCATCCAGAGGACCATTGGTACCAAGAGAAACCACCACCGTATTTCCGAGGACTCCCATCTGGTTCATCTGACGGGCCACGTCAAGACCGGCGCCCACATAACGAGATACCTTGGCATCAATGTAGCAGTCCGGGAGCACATCTCTCAGTGCCATGGCAGAGCCAAGCATTACAGAATCCCCGATGCAGGCCACATGATCCAGAGCAGGCCGGCTCTCAGCCCCCTTCTCCTCAGGAATGGGAACAGCTTCAGTCTGCTGGGCTTCCAGCATCTTTTCATTTTCTGCAAACTGTTCCTTCATTTCAGCCATATCCGCAGCCCGGCTGTCGGCGGAATTCCAGATGCCCCGGCATCCGTAGGCCATGAAGGGAAAAGCGGGCAGGGAAATCAGAAGGATGGCTGCCGCCTGAATCGCCATTTTTCTCGGGTGAAGAAAGAGCCGGGAAGGGACGGAAAGAAGCCCTGAAAGAAGCTCCGTCCACACCGAGAGAAGAAGGATGAGCAGAAGCTCCAGCGCTTCCATGGCATAAGGCATGGTTCCTTCCCATTTCACATAGCGGAAAAGGAAAATAACCGGGTACTGCCACAGGAAAATGCCATAGCTGTATTTGCCGATCCAGCGGAAAAGAGGATTGTCCATAAGCTGTCCAAAAGGAAGCCTGCTGTCCGCTGTCCAGAGAAGAAGCAGCAGAAATACCAGTGTATAAGCCCCCATGGCCCACTGATAAACCTGGGGAAACTGGCCGTCCAGCAGCACATAACCGGCGCCTGTGAAAAGGAGGGCAAAGAGGTAGAGCAAAGAGGCTCCGCTTTTCCGGAAAGCTCCCATTTCTTGGGAAGAAGTACGACGGGCCAGGTAAAATCCCAGCGCCCCACCAAGGAGAAGGGCATAAATTCGGGTATCGGTGCCGTAATAAAGTCTTGTCATATTCATGCCTTCCCCAAAATCAAAAGGCATGATTCCCATGGCTGCCACACCACCTGCCAGAAAGAGAAATGTGCCGGCCCGGGGACCCAGCACTCGGGAAACAGCTGTATAGAGGCCAAAAAGAATCGGCCACAGCAGGTAGTACTGGATTTCAATTCCCAGAAACCAGAGGTGGGTGAAGGGAGACTGATTGGCCATTCTGGTGAAATAATCGGCGTTCTCGCCAATCTGCCACCAGTTATTGTATCCCAGCACCACCGACACCACTTCCATGCGGATAGCCTTGACCACATCCGGCGCCAGGACGGAATAAATTCCTACGGTAAGTAAAATCATAATCAGGAGAGAGGGGTATATCCGTTTAATTCTTTTCCATATATAAGACCCAAGAGAAAAAGAATGCCTGATTCTGCTCTTTTCGCTCGTATAGGCCAGAAGACAGCCGGTCAGTACGAAAAAGAGGGATACTCCCAGCCAGCCGCCCCGGATTGTATGGGGAAACATATGAAACAGGGTAACCCCCGTGATAGCCAGGGTTCGAAGGCCATCAAGTCCTGAAATACGGTTTTCCTTGCCGTCCTTGCAAGGACAGCCGTTTTCTGTATCAGAAGCAGTGTCTTTCACTGCTGCATATTCGTTTTTCATTTGACTTCTTTCTATCCGGCATGTTCCGGAAATGACAGGTTATTTGAAAAAGCAGGAATCCCTTCGCCGGATCTGCCTTGTTGAAGATTTGGATGCCGTGGGCGCTCCTGAGATTTCTCAAGAAAAGCGCCTGTGATTTTCTGCAAGTGTCCTATATTTTATATCATTTCCTCCCCTTTTTCCATTAAAAAATCCCTTTTTTTCGATGGGAAAAAAGGGATTTTTTAATGATGCAAAGAGTTCTTTCATCAGAAGGGGCCTTACTTTTCTGATAACTTCCTTACCATGTCCGAAAAAGCTGGCCTACCGCCCATGGATTCCGCACTCCTTACGGCATCCAGAATGGCCAGGCGGATTGCTTCTTCTGCCAGATAGCCCACCGTGTCCACCGGCGCTTCCACTTCGCCGGAGGCCATGGTGAATACCGTATCTCCGTCCATAGTGGTATGGACCGGACGGATGGCCCTGGCATAGCCATCATGAGCCATGCCGGATACTGCTTTGCATTCCGCCTTGGTAAGCCTAGCATTGGTCATCACACAGCCGATGGATGTATTAGTGCCCATGTGCCTTTGAAAGCCTTTCATCATCAGTTCATGGGAAGAAATAAAATGGCTGTCATCATCGGACAGTGCACCGGCCAGAATGTGATCTCCTTCATAGATTTCGCCGCAGGCATTAACTGCCATGTAAGCGCCTACATAGAGACCGCCGGGAAGTCCAAATTCCGCATAACCGGCTCCGCTTTTCATGGCATGGGCAAATCCCCTGAGCTTTCCTACGGACGCGCCGGTACCGGCGCCATAGCAGCCCACAGGAAATGTATCAGAGGCTCTGGAAGCTGCCAGATAGCCCATTTGTATATCCGGATGGGCATGGCTGCTGCCTATGGACAAATCAAAAAGTACGGCGCCGCAGACAATGGGCACTGTAATATCACCTACCGGAAATCCTGCACCCTGATTTGCCAGGTAATTCATAACGCCGCTGTCTGCCTCCAATCCGAAGGCAGAACCGCCGGAAAGAACGACAGCATGGATTTTCTGCACCGTCTTTTCCGGACTCAATAAATCAGTTTCCCTGGTGCCCGGTGCGCAGCCTCTCACATCGACGCCCGCCGAAGCGCCATCTTTAGGCGCCAGAATGACCGTCACACCGGTGAGGCCTTCCCTGTCTTCCGCCGTACCGATAGTAAAGCCCGGCACATGAGTTTTTCTGTATTCCATTATACTTCCCCTTTTCTGGCCATAGAAAGGCATCGCTTCAAATCTTCCGGCACCGGTGCCTCAAAATGCATGGGCTTTCCGGTGACCGGATGCGTAAGGTCCAGTGTCCAGGAATGAAGAGCCTGTCCTTCGATGGGAAAATGATCTTTCTTCCACCCATAGAGAGGATCATTCACCACAGGATGGCCGATGTAGGCCATGTGCACGCGAATCTGGTGGGTACGTCCTGTTTCCAGCTTCAGCTCCAGAAACGAATAGCCCGGCATAAATTCCTCCACCCTGTAATGAGTGACTGCGGGCTTTCCTGTTTTAGGCTGCACGTCCCATTTCATACGGTCCTTCACGCTCCGTCCCAGAGGCAGGCGGATGACCCCTGTATTTCCTTCCATCTGCCCGTGAACCAGGGCCAGATAATGACGCTGGGCTTCATGGGCCCTGATTTCTTCCTTCAGTACAGGAAATGCTCTTGCCGATTTAGCCGCCACCATAACGCCGGACGTATCTTTGTCCAGCCGGTGCACAATGCCCGGACGGATGGGATCCTCGCAGGCAGAAAGAATGGACGGTCCGCAGTGATACAGGAGCCCATTGGCCAGCGTACCGTCAGGATTTCCAAAGCCCGGATGCACCACCATGCCCCGGGCCTTGTTAATCACAATCATATCCTCATCCTCATAGAGAATTTGAAGGGGCAGGTCCTGGGGCACCAGAGTGAGCTCCTTCTTTTCTTCCCAGGAAAAGGAAATTTCATCTCCCGCTTTCACATGATAATTGGGCCGAAGCATTTTGCCGGAGGAAAGGAGAGCCCTTCCCTCCTTCATCTGGTTCTGCACCTCCGACCGGGTCAGCCCCGAGGCATCCTGCAGCACCTTGTCCAGCCGGGTTCCCTCTTCTTTTTCCGTAATATGACAGGTTATCTGGTTCATTCACTGTGTCTCCAAAAGTAAAAAGCAATAAGACCTACGCCGAGGCAGATGAAAATATCGGCCACGTTAAAAATAGGCCAGATGCGGAAATCAAAGAAATCTACCACTGCTCCAAGACGGACGCGGTCAATACCGTTTCCTAAAGCGCCGCCAAGAAGCATGCCTACCGCCGCGGGGAAATAGAAAGGCTTTCCCGGAATCCTTTTCCTCATCACGAAAAAAGCAGCGAAAAGGACGGCCACAATAGCCAGGAAAAACCAGTCCTGATGGGGCAGAAGGCCGAAGGCAGCGCCGGGGTTCAGGATATAGGTCAAATGAAATACGTTCCGTATGAGCGGAATCGTTTCACCTAGCTCCATGTGGCTGACTACAATCCATTTCACCAGCTGGTCGAAAACAGTTACGAAAATAGCAATCAGTAAGGTCGTCATAAAATCCTCCTGGCTTGTATTATATCATATGGGAATCAGAGATTATACGAGGTTTATATAGAGAGAGGCATACCGAAAGGGAAGCCTGACAGCACCTGCCCCACCAAAAACGCAAAAACCGCAGAGCGCCAGGTTCTGCGGTTTCATCTGTCTCTATTAATAATTAATAATTCACAAAAACTTCCACATTCTGTCTTCCAAAATTGTAGCATTCTTCGAAGGTTTCCATGCAGAGGTCAATACGGTCGCCGATAATAGCTCCCCCTGTATCGGCTGCCACTGCTTCTCCGTAGTTGGGAATATAAACGGTGGAGCCCAGGGGAATGACTCTGGGATCTACAGCTACCGTACCATGACCTGCCCTGGTGCCGGTGGCGGTGATACCGAAGCCGTCGCCGTCAGTGGGATGATAGGCGCTGGCATTCATGCTGCGTACATAGCCCTGGGTGCCTTCCACATCTCCGCTCTTGGCAATGCCCGGGGTTCCGTGGGCAATCACTTTTACATCTCCTGCTTCTGCCTTGATAACCTTACCGTCAGAAACGTATTCTTCCATTTCCACTTCCCTGCGGCCCGGGGTGCCTTCCTGCACCACTTCCAGCTGTCCCGGCTGCAGGCTGGCATCATACCATTTCTGATAATGAACAGGAATGGATTCCGTCCGGTTCACCACCCGGGAAGTATAGGGTACCACATGGATCTGCATGCCCTGGGTGACCTTCATCATACCATCTTCGATGGGCATCATTTTCTTCCAGTCAAATCCCGCTTCGTTCACCACGCCCTGCACGGTCTGCTGGGTAGTATACACGGTTTTGGCTCTGCCATCGGATACAATGGTGACCGGCACCGCTCTTTCCACCACCACCACAGCGCCATTTTTCACATCGCTGCTGCTAGTCCAGAATTTGTCATAGGCATTCAGAGTGACTTCTGATTCGCTCAGCACTTTTTTGAAGCTGTTTGACCTGGTGGTAACCACTCTTTTGGTTTTGCCATCATACACTGTGACTACCTTGTCTTCATCGGCCGTGCCGAAGCCGAAAGCCATGGTAAGGTCCGTCTGGGCTGCCATGGACAGAAGAAGAAGGGAGCACAGTGCTGCTTTTGCTGCTTTTTCAAAGGTTGAATGTTTCATATGTTTCTCTCCTATGGCTGTCATTCTACCATAGGTAGACTTTTTGTCAAATTTCATTGAGTTGACATTTTATGAAATCAGATTTTATTCAGTATTTATCTTGTATTTTCCATTTATTCATCCTATTTATTTCGTGCAATAAAATCATATCTGCAGTCATAAAATATCTATTTTATCCTGTTTTTATCGTATATTTCCAATAAGGCTAATTGTCAATTTTGTCCCCCAGTAATGGACATTAGAAATAAATTGGCATATGATGAGTTCGGAATAGGCCGTTCTTTTCGACTTTCCGCCCTATCCGTCCCTTTTCCAGGTCTCTAATTGTAAACTATTAGGAACGCGCTCTATTTCTTGGGGGGTGGCCCTTTTTTGTCCCATGTCAAGAACTTTATGAAACCTGCGTTCGATTATATATTTACCTTTAGAGGGACTCCATAGCATAAAAATCCCATTTTTTTATCAGATTCTCCCAAAATAATAAATATTTTAAGGCAAAAGTGGAAAAGAGAAGAATTCCATTTCTTTCATATTCTTTCTTTTTCCTATTGCAAATCATTCCGATTAATCTATCATTCTACGAAAAAAAGCCCCGAATTTCGGGGCTTTTTCTTCTTTATTCATGTTTGCCGAATACCGGTACATAGGGTTCCATTTTCTGGGCCAGGGTCATTTCATCCTCCCGGTCCCTCTGTTCTGCCAGCTTCTGGAACCTAGCCTGGGCGGCCACCTTGTTTTCCGGGGCGATAAATTTCCGCCAGCTGCCGTCGGACTGCATAATGTGGGCTTTCTGGTTGTCAGCCAGTTCCAGATCAATCATGTTTTTCAGCCTTCTGCAGATATCAGGATCCTTCACCGGAATCATCAATTCCACCCGGTCATTTAGATTTCTCGGCATCCAATCGGCACTGCCGATATAGAGCTCTTCCCTGCCGCCGTTGGCGAACCAGAAGACGCGGCTGTGTTCCAGGAAGCGGCCAACCAGACTTCTCACAGTAATGTTGTCACTCACTCCCGGAATGCCGGGGATAATGACGCAGATGCCCCGGACGATAAGTTCGATTTTCACACCGGCCCGGGACGCTTCATAGAGCTTGGCTATGATTTCCTTATCCAGAAGGGAGTTCATCTTGGCAATCATATGGGCCGGTTCTCCCTGCAGGGCAAAATGGATTTCCCGGTCAATGAGCTCCATGCACCGCTGGCGCAGGTTAATGGGGGCCACGATGAAAGAGTCCCAGATGGGAGGATCCGAATAGCCGGAAAGAAGGTTGAAGAAAGCGGAGGCATCACTGCCGAAGCGGTCGTTGCAGGTGAAAATGCCAAGGTCCGTATACAGTTTGGCGGTGGAGGCATTATAGTTGCCTGTAGCCACATGGACATAGCGGCGGATGCCATCCTTTTCCCTGCGAATCACCAGGGTACACTTGGAATGGGTCTTCAGACCTACCAGCCCATAAATGACGTGGGCCCCTGCCTTTTCCAGACGCCTTGCCATGAGGATGTTGTTGGCTTCGTCAAACCGGGCCTTCACTTCCATGAGCACCGTCACCTGTTTCCCGTTCTGCGCCGCTTTCTCCAGAGCCTGAATAATGGGGCTGGAAGAGGAAACGCGGTAAAGGGTCTGCTTAATAGCCAGCACATTGGGATCCGAGGCAGCGGAAGCCACGAAGTTGACCACGGAATCGTCGAAGGACTCATAGGGCAGATGCACCAGAAGGTCCTTTTCCCTGATCATATCAAAAATATTCTTCCTGCCGTCCTTACTGAGCTGAATCATGGACCAGGGGCGGTGAGGATGGGCTTCGGGGTAGCGAAGGTTATCATAGCCCTTGATGCCGCAGAAGGAGAAGAAAGCGGTCACATCCAGAGGGCCGTCAATTTCATACATATCTTCGGACCCCAGATTCATTTCAGAAGTCATGAACCGGCGCATGAAACGGCTGGTGCCCCGTTCATATTCCAGGCGTACCGCTTCGCCGCGCTGTCTCTTTTTCAGCTGTTTTTCCACTTCTACCACCAGATCCTGGGCATCTTCCTCGTCCAGGTTCAGATCCGCATCCCTGGTAATGCGGAAAGGACGGGCTTCCAGCAGGTCAAAGCCGATAAACAGGCGGGCTGCAAAGTGGCACAGCACCTGTTCCAGAAACATGAAATCATGGCGGGACGGATTCTCCGGATTGTCCGGCAGCCGTACAATCCGAGGCAGCACCGAGGGCACCGGCACAATGGCCGTCTTCACGTCAATATCGTTTTCTTCATCCAGAGTCATGTCCCGCTCATTCCGTTCCAGCAGCAGGGCAATGTTCAGACTCTTGGAAGCCAGGAAAGGGAAGGGATGGGAGGAATCCACCGCCATAGGAGTTACTACCGGAAAGATTTCTCTTTCAAAATAATCATCCAGCCATTTCATCTGCCGCGGCGATGCATCTTCGGGACGGATGAAATACAGGCCCTCTGTTTCCAGTTCCTTCAGTATCATTTTCAGATACCGATACTGCCTTGCCACCAGGCGCTGGCAGGTATCGGAGATGGCTTCCAACTGCTCTTCCGGCGTCATGTTGGCAATATCTCTCCGCTTCACGCCGTTTTCCTTCTGATGTTTCAGACCTGCCACGCGAATCATGAAAAATTCATCCAGATTGGAGCTGGTAATAGCCAGAAATTTCAATTTTTCCAAAAGGGGATTATTGGGATCCACCGCTTCCTGGAGAACCCTTCTGTTGAACTGGAGCCAGGACAGTTCTCGATTCAGATAATACCGATGATTCTTTACGTCCACGTCCATAATTACCTCCGCTCAAGTTTAGCTTCCATGCCGAATATATTTTCAAAAAATTCTTTTTCCTTATCAAAGAGCCATGTTTCCAGGGCTGTATTCTCATCGCTTTCATATTCAATGAGCAGGCAGTCCTTCACGATTCTAGCGGACACATCCTTCAGCTTCTGCTTTCTGGACATATCCATGGCCCGCACCAGACGGAAAATGGCGATGAGCTTCAGCGCCGTCATCTTCGATTCATCGGAGAGGATGCGGAAAGGCTCATCATCATCGCTGGGCATGCCTTTGTGGTCATAGTACACAATGCAGGCCACAATGTCCTTTTCCTTGTCGGAAATACCGAAAATATCGGTGCCCTTCACCATGCTCCAGGCCTGGATGGAGGAGCCCAGAAGGTTTACGTATTTCCCGATCTGGTACAGAATAATGGCCATGCGGAGCAGGAATTCATCCCTTTCATTAAGGCCGTTGTACCGGTCGAAGGCGCGGATAACATGATAGCTGTACCGCTCCATGGCTCTGGCATGGTCCGGTTCATAATAATAGGAAGCCGCGATAGATCGGGTTAGTTCCAGATTCTGGGCCCGCATATACAGAAGGGCGGGATCCTTCGTTTTCTGGGCGCCGTAGAAAAGGCTTGCCGCCTCTACGAAGGTCATGCCCATCATCACCACATTCTTCACAGGCACATTGTCCAGAATCTCCTTATAGATATGAATGGTAGGCGATACCACCGATGCCAGAGATTCTTCAATATGGTACTTCTGCCGCAGCATGGACGTGGAAAGACTGCCTGCTTCCTCATGGAAGCGGATAATCACATCCTTCCTGACCTCGGTGATTTCCTTTTCAATTTCATAGCCCATGAGGCGGCCCACAATCCGTGCCTCCCGGCCGGACAGAATAACCGTATCAATATCATAGTTCCGAACCGTCACCCACAGCGGCTCCATAATGGCATGGATATATTCTCCCAGAGCCTGGGGAAAATCCATGGAATCCCGCTGGTTCAGCTTGAAGGTTTCCAGCAGGCGCAGGGTACCGATGTGCACATTATGCTGGTAGCACAGAGCCCCCTTCTCCCACACGGTGAGGCCGATGCAGCCGGAGGTGATATCCACAAAGAGGAAATTGTTTCCCATGCGTCCGCCGATAGCCTTGTTGTATTCCTTGAACTGGTACTGCAGGCCGAAATGCTTGAAATAAATTTCCTGCGGCATATCTACCACCTGCACATTGAAACCCGTATTCACCCGCACCAGGTCAATAATGGAGCGGCAGTTTTCCGCTTCTCTGAGCACCGCCGTGGCATACACGGCATACACCTTGACCTGGTAGTCCATGAGAAGCTGCTTCAATCCCTCCAGCATACGGCACAGTTTCTTAATGGAGGGGAAAGAAAGACGCTTCTGGTTAAATACCTCTTCGCCAAACGTAGTATCCTTGCGCACCGATTCAATGACCCGGATATCCTTTACGCTGTTGTACTGCACAATGCGCATGGATACATTGGATGAACCGATATGAATGATTCCATAAATGAGCGGCTTTTGATCCGACATAGCGAGCCCCCGTTTCTATGAGTAATGCATGGGATATTCCCATATTCCTGTATGATTGTACACCGGGAAAGTAAAGCCTCTGTAAAACGCTGTGAAACCTTTCTTTCTGAATGATGATTATTTCTTATTATATCATTATTGTAGCATATCTTAAGGGAAAAAGGAGGCAGAAGAGAAAGGACCGGTCATATCTGTCAGAGGAGAGGCAGTCATGGGATTTCCAATTTCTAATGACTCTCTTCTACCGCCTCCCTCCCATCTGTTGTAAAATAGAATCATCAAAGGCAGTGTCTTCCCGTTTCCGGTCAGACTGCCTCTAAAGGAGAAACCATGGAACGTATAGCTATTATTGATTTAGGCTCCAACTCCATCCGCTTTGTCATCATGCAGATTGGAGCCCACGGTTCTTACAAACTGGTCTATCAGGAAAAGAAATCCATCCGCCTGGCGGAAGGCATGACCCTCGATTCCCGGCAGCTCACGGAAGAGGCCCAGCAGCGGGCACTGCAATGCCTTACCGTGTACGCCCATATCATGGCCGTGCAGAAAGTAAAAAAAGTGCTGGCTGTAGCCACCGCCGCCGTCAGAAATGCAGTGAACGGCGCTTCCTTCCTGAAACGGGTCCGTCTCAATACCGGCATTCCCATGACCATTATCAGCGGAAAAGCCGAAGCGGCCCTGGGATTTTCCGGCGTAGCCCATACCATTGACCGAAAGGATTTCCTCCTCTTTGATCTGGGCGGCGCCAGCGTAGAAATTTCCCTGGTCAAAAACAAGAAACGGGTACACTCCATCAGTATCCCCCTGGGCGCCGTGACATTGACAGAAATGTTTCATTCCTCCGGGTCCGTGCCCTATGACATGATCAATGAAATCAAAAATTTCATCCAGAAAAAACTGGCTGAGATCCCCTGGTTCCCCAAAGAGCCCATGGAAGTCATCGGCGTAGGCGGTACGGTCCGCAATCTGGCCAAGGTACACCAGCGGGCCTCCTCCTATCCCCTGCCCAAGCTCCACAACTACAACCTTCCGGTGGAAGACCTTTTCGCCCTGGTGAAATCCATCTGCGGCAAGACCTATGAGGAAAGGCAGAAAATTTCCGGACTGTCCGAAGAACGGGCAGACATCATTATTGCCGGCGCCCTGATGGTACAGGAAATCGTGCGAAAAGCGAAATCCTCCTACCTCACCATTTCCGGCTGCGGTCTTCGGGAAGGCCTTTTCTTCCACTACTATGATCCCATTTACGACAGGGAAGGCAGCTGGAAGCAGAACATGCTCATTTCCTCCGTAAAGAACTATCTCTATACCCTTCCCCTGGAATACGATTTCCACACAGCCTACGTGACAGCCATGGCCCTTTCCATGTTTGACCAGTGGAAAAAAATGCATCATTTAAACGACCGCATGAGAAACCTTCTCTACGCTGCCGGCCTTCTCCATGACACCGGCACCATTGTCAATTACTACAGCCATGCCAGGCACAGTGCCTACATCACCGCTAACGCCCACATTTTCGGCTGGTCCCATAGAGAGCAGATCATGTGCGCCCTTATCTGCGCCTTCCACCATGGCTATTCCAGCAAATTTCTGAAATCCAACAGCCACGTCCGTATCCTCTCGGACCTGCAGATGAAAGAAGTCCGCATGATGGCCCTCTTTCTCTCCCTGGCAGAAGGCCTGGACGAAAGCCACGAGCAGTGCATCACCCGTCTTGTCTGCACCGCCTCCCGGGAAGCCCTGGACCTTCGTATCTACACCAGCCGGGATAACTTCGACGTTCCTGCCCATGCGGTGCAGCACCTGATCAAGGACTTCGCCAAAACTTTCCGCCGCCCACTGCGCATCCAGTGGTTCCCGGGAAGCAGCAGCAGGAATGAACTGGCTGAAGAAGCGGTAAAACTGGACTTTAAGCCCAATGAGTAAGAAGCTGCCTGGCGGCCCGAGTTCAGGAGGAGGCCCAATTTTAGCGGAAGATTTCTCGGTTCAGAGTAACCATAGTGCTCAAAACCCTTTGTGCTGCTTCCGACAAGTATCTCTTTCCAGATGACAATGGAACAAGCTGCTTGCTGTCATTGACAAAAAATAAAACACAAAAAGGGGCTGTGAAAAAATTTTCATTATTTTTTCACAGCCCCTTTACTATAGTTTTATGAAATTATTTAGCGCCGCACTTCTTTGCACTCACTGCATCTTCATACAGCTTGTTGACATAGTCCCAGTTGATAATGCGGAAGAAGTTTTCCACAAAATCCGGTCTGCGGTTCTGGTACTGCAGATAGTAGGCGTGTTCCCAGACATCCAGAGCCAGCAGTGGTTTCTTTCCTTCCGTCAACGGATTATCCTGGTTGGCCGTGGAAAGGACTTCCAGATGGCCGTCGCTGTAAACCAGCCATGCCCAGCCGCTTCCGAACTGAGAAACGGCGGCAGAAGAGAATTTCTTTTTGAATTCTTCAAAGGAACCGAAGTCTTCCTTGATCTTTTCAGCCACCGGGCCCGCAAAGGAAGTGCTGCCCTCCGGTGCCATCATATCCCAGAAAAGGGCGTGGTTGAAATAGCCGCCGCCATTATTTCTGACAGCGCCCCGGATATCTTCAGGAAGAAGGTTAAGATGGGCGATCAGATAGCGAATAGACTTATCTGCCAGCTCCGGATGGGACTCCAGAGCCTTGTTCAGATTGGCCGTATAAGTGGCATGATGTTTGTCATGGTGGAAATGAAGGGTTGCTTCATCCATCACAGGTTCAAGGGCATTGTAAGCATACGGTAATTCCGGTAATTTAAACATGGTCATTTCTCCTTTGTTGGAAATATAGAAAATATATAAGATAAACTGCTTAACGATATTTATCGATTCGTTCTGCCAATATTATATCGAATATTTTTGAAACGGTCAAGTGCTTTTCGATATGCTTTTAAAAAGGCCCCTGCCCTTTTCCCATTCTTATGTCAAATTAAAAATCCCCCAAAGTTTCCTTTGGAGGATTTTTTCATTCATGAATCATTACACCAGTTTGCTGAAGTCACCCCAGGCATCGAAGAAGGAGAGAGTCTTAAGAAGCTGGGAAATACGGTTGTTCTTCACCGCTTCATCCTTCACCATAACCATGACGTTGTCCAGGTAATCATTAATGGGCGCCGTCAGTTCTTTCAGATAAGGAAGGGCATCAGCGTAGCGGTATTCCCTATACAGCGGTTCCACGGCTGCCATGGCTTTGACAAGAGCAGCTTCCAGATTCTTTTCTGCATCTTCCTCAAAGAGGGCCGGATCCACCTTGCCGCCGGTTTTACCTTTGGTAATGTTGGCCAGACGGGTTACAGCCTGACGGAGATCGGCTTCCTCTTTCAGATGGCTTTCTGTCATAGCCTGGGCCTTCAGGAAGATGGCATAAATGTCATCCACCGGACCTGCCAGTACGGCATCGATGATATCGTAGGCAATGCCGTTGTCCAGAAGAATAGCGCGGATACGCTGACGGAAGAAATCTTCCACCTGGGAAAGGACCTTGTCCTTCACTTCCTGTTCACCGGGAAGCAGTTCCAGGGCTTTGGCAATGCCCCTGCGGATATCCCAGTGAATCTTTCCATCGGTCAGGATATTCACAGCGCCGATGGTCTGACGGCGGAGTGCGAAGGGATCCTGGGAACCGGTAGGAATCAGACCTCTAAGGAAGGTAGCAGAAAGGTTGTCCAGCTTGTCAGCCAGAGAAAGGGCACGGCCGATAGATTCCTTCGGCAGAATATCTCCGGAAAAACGGGGCATGTACTGTTCGAAAATGGCCTGGGCCACTTCCGGCTTTTCCCCATCCAGCAGAGCATATTCCTTTCCCATTTCACCCTGGAGTTCCGTGAATTCAGTAACCATGCCAGTAGCCAGATCCGACTTGGACAGGAAGGCAGCTCTGTCGGCATCCTTCATTTCCTCATCGGTGAAATGCCAGTCTTTTCCAATGAAAGCAGTGAGTTTCTGCAGACGGTCTGCCTTATCCCGCATATCTCCCAGGCCTTCCTGGTAGTTAATGCGGGTGAGATCATCCCGATGACCTTCCAGTGTCTTCTTCCGGTCATTTTCAAAGAAGAATTTCGCATCATCCAGACGAGCCCGCAGCACCTTTTCATTGCCGTGCTGCACGTTTTCCAGAGCCTTGGTGCCGCCGTTTCTCACAGTCAGGAAATAGGGCATAAGGCTTCCGTCTTCCTTTCGTACCGGATAGTACCTCTGATGGTCACGCATGGGGGTAACCACAGCCGGTACCGGCAGCTTCAGGAATTCATCATCGATTCTGCCGTAAAGAGGCGTGGGGTATTCCACCAGGTAGTTGATTTCTTCCAGAAGATCCGCATTGTGCCATACATGGCCGCCCAGCTTTTCTGCTGTTTCCAGAAGGCCCTTCTGAATCATGTCCCGTCTTTCATCCTGGTCCACAATAACGAAGGCCTTTCTCATGGTTTCCTTATAATCTTCCGGTTTTTCAATGGTCACCGGTTCTTTGCAGAGGAAGCGATGGCCCCGGCTTACGCGGCCGCTCTTCACATGAGCAAATTCCACGGGAATTACCTTGTCATCGGCCAGTGCCACAATCCACCGTACAGGACGGATGAAATGGGCTTCTTCATCGGCCCAGCGCATGCTTCTGGTGAAATTAAGACCTGTAATGAGGGAGAGGAAAAGATCCGGCAGTACATCTTCCACTGCCTTGCCCTGGTTCACCACATGGGCCCAGGTATAATCCCCTTCCTTCACCAGCTGAGACGGGTCAATGTGCTGGCCCCGGGCAAATCCCTGGGCTGCGCGGGTGGGATTTCCATCAGCATCAAAAGCCGCTTTAATGGAAGGGCCCCGCTTCTTCACTTCTTCATCCGGCTGGCGGTCAGCTGCATCCTTCACCAGCACTGCCAGCCGTCTGGGGGTGGCATAAACTTTGATTTCATGGAAGGAAATGCGATTTTCTTCAAACTTTGCACGGGACAGTTCCTTCAGCTGTTCCACTACGCCAGCCATAAAGTTGGCAGGCATTTCCTCTGTTCCGATTTCCAAAAGAAGATTCTTACTCATTTTCCTTCACTTCCTTTCAGCATGGGGAATCCCAGTTCCTTTCTTTTCTTCAGCCAGCCCTTGGCGCACATTCTGGCCAGATTTCTGACCCGGGCAATGTATTCCGTCCGTTCAGACAGGGAAATAGCGCCGGCAGCATCCAAAAGATTAAAAGAATGGGAGCATTTCAGTACATAATCATAGGCAGGAAGCACCATGCCTGCTTTCACTACCCTCTTGGCTTCTGCTTCATACATATCAAAGAGCTTGAAAAGCATGTCGTGATCCGACAGCTCATAGCTGTATACGGACTGTTCATATTCATTTTCGTGCCAGATATCGCCGTAGGTCACGCCGTCAGTCCATTCCAGATCATACACATTGTCCTTTTCCTGAATATACATGGCAATACGTTCCAGGCCGTAGGTGATTTCCACAGCCACCGGATGTTCATCAATGCCGCCTACCTGCTGGAAATAGGTGAACTGGGTGATTTCCATGCCATCCAGCCATACTTCCCAGCCGATGCCCCAGGCCCCCAGTGTCGGAGACTCCCAGTTATCCTCTACGAAACGGATATCATGTTCTTCAGGGTCAATGCCCAGTTCCTTCAAAGATTCCAGATAGGTTTCCTGAATATTGTTGGGAGACGGCTTCATAATAACCTGGAACTGATGGTGCTGGTAGAGACGGTTCGGGTTTTCACCGTAACGGCCGTCATCAGGACGGCGGGATGGTTCTACATAGGCCACATTCCAGGGTTCCGGTCCGATAACCCGAAGGAAAGTGGCAGGATTCATGGTGCCTGCACCCTTTTCCGTGTCGTAAGCTTCGCCAAGTACGCAGCCCTCTTTCGACCAGAACTTCTGGAGTGCTAAAACAATCTGCTGAAATGTCATATGTCCTCCTAAAAACAATATAAAAATCCCTGTAACAAGTAAGTTACAGGGACGAGTTACAGGGATACCTGACCCGCGGTTCCACCCTCATTGGCCAATGGCCCGCCTTCATTCATAGCAGCCCTACTCCGTTCAGGCAGCAGCTCCGAAACGCCTTCCGCATCCTGCCGGTCTCTCACCCTCACCGGCTCGCTGCTTATGCGTACTCCTTTTCATCATCACCGTAGTTATGGAAACATTCTAGCAAATATAAGAAGGATTGTAAAGGGGCTGAACGAAAGGTTCTTAAGATGGGTAAGCCCTGGGCCGGAAGGTTCCAAGGCTTGACAGCGCCTGTGGCGCCAAAGATTGTGGACTGCCCTTCTGGCAATAATGATAAGGTCAGCGTTATGTGCTTACCTTCCTGCCATCATCCTGAGTAAAGCAAAGGATAATGTCTGACTGTCTGTTCTCTATGGTCTCTTCCGGAAATACAGTCCAGCGGTAAGCCGCCCCATCTACTCTTTAATCTCCTTTCCCACATGGGGCGAGATGATTTTTTCTCTGGCGTATTCCCAGAGGATTTGAGAGCCTTCGGCAGTATGCTCGTTTCTTTTTAAAATCTGGGACAGATGGACGCCATGCTCTTTCCATGCCTTTCCGCCGGTATAGTCATTCAGCATCATGGGCTGGATATTATCCATAGTGTGGGCGAAACGGGCTTCCGGTGTGTCGGCCCTTTCAAATTCATCCCACAGGGCCCGAAGTTTCTTTCCTTCTTCCGGAATCATGCCGAAAAGTCTATCGGCGCTTTGGGCTTCTCTATCGTGCTGTTCCTGTTTGCTGACTCCTGCATAGGCATAGGTGTCACCGGCATAAATTTCCACCAGGTCATGAATCAGCAGCATGGACACCGTTTTGAGCACATCGATTTTCTCATTGCTGTATTCTGAAAGCATAATGGCCATAATGGCCATATGCCAGGCATGTTCCGCATCATCCTCCATGCGACGGGCGCCAGTCACGTAGGTTTGGCGGGTAATCAGTTTTTCCTTGTCGATTTCACGGAAGAAATCAAAAAGCCGATCCAGCTTTTCTTCTTCTTTTTTATCCATCATCATTCTTCACTCACTTTCCGATTTCTTCTGTCCCATCTGAAAAAGATGGCATATAAAAGGATGGAAATCCCAATAACCACGCCCAGGCGCAGGGGATTCTGGTGGATGGTCACCGTATCATGGCCGATGAGCGCCTCCAGGGCAGTGGCAGGAAATTTGCCGATGAAGGAAGCCAGTATATAGTCCCGAAAGCTCATTTTTGAAAGGGCGCCAAAGGCATTCAGCGCTGCCGCCGGGAAATAGGGAATCACCCGGGCTATCATCATGATCCGGAAACCATCACTCCTGCTTTTCTCATCCCATTCCTGCAGTTTCCTGTTTCCGGAAATCAGTTTTTCCGCTGTATCCCGAAGGAAAGTACGGAAAAAGAGAAAACTGATGCCGGCACCCACAGTCTCCGCTGCCCAGGCCAGAAGGATGCCTGGTACAATGCCGAAAATCAAAGTGCAGGCCGTAGAGAAAATCATGGCCGGCGGAAATCCCACTGCATTCATGACGGCAGTCAGCAGGAAAGCAAATACCACCGCCCACCGGCCGAAGGAATGGATATAGGCTGCAATCTCAAAAATTTCTCCCCGCTGCAGAAGATGCCAGATTTCATAAAAAGTGGCTGGACTTGCCAGATAAAAGCCGCCCAAAAGGAAAATCACCGCTAAAGCCAGGGCTATTTTCACCAGCAGCTGCTTATGGTCTTTCATAGAATACCTCCTGATGGGGATTATTATATCATACGGGGAAAGAGAGATGTCGAACAGTGTGTATGCACCGGCTGGGCGGTGTCTCATAAAAAGATGGACCCCCTGCTGTTCTTTTTCACCCTGAGCCAGAAGAAAAGGCTTTTTCATTCCACTATAAAAACCGGCAGGCCTCTGAAGCAATGCCTGCCGGTGATAGAGTCAAGATTACAGAATATCCAGATCATCATAGGAAGGTTTGACTACAAACCGCCCCGTTGTATCAATGAGACCCCACTTGCCTCTGATTTTCACGCCGGCCCTTCCATCATGGAACGGTGTCACATCGGAAGCTTCTTCCTGGAAAGTAATGCGGTCTTTACCGTCAGGACCTGCAAATTTCCAGCCCTCCTTCGTCTTCACCGGAATGAGACCGTCCCCTTCCCTGGAAAGGGCCCGGAACACAGGCTCTGTGATGACAGTGCCATCTTTGGAAATCAGACCCCACCGGTCTTTCAGCTTATAGCCGTAGATCCCGTTTCCAAGAGCAGAGAAGGAGTCATAGGAAAAGGGGACAAGGGTGCTGCCATTATCCATGGAAAGGATACCCCATTTCTTACTGTCATTCTGAGCCAGAAGCACATGGTCCTCTTCTTCCGGAATCAGACCGGGATACACGGTGTGGGCTATGAAGGTGCCTTCTTTGTTCACCCAGCCGTACCGGCCGTTATTGCGAATCAGGATTCCCTTTTCACCCCGTTTGAAGACCCTGTCATTGGAAGGACTGGCAATAACCCTTCCGCTGCTATTGATGTAGCCCCGCTGCACCCGGATGGTAGGCACCGTTTCATAATCATAATACCAGGGATCCCATACGGGGAAGCCAATGCCCCAGCCAAAGGGATGATGGTAATGATGATGGTGGTGATACCAGTGTCCCCAGCCCCAGCCGATGCCGATGGTTACCGGGAAACGGCGCATGACGGCCGTTTCCCCTACCTCACCGGTGCGGACTTCGGCCAGCCCTTCTTCAAAGGGATAGAGCTTGTCAAATTCCGCCATGAAAGCTATGGTGCCATCCGGTCTGGCATACCCATTGCCATCGGTGGTTTTCACTCCGGCCAGGCCTTCGGAAAAAGGCGTCAGCACCGCCTTGAGCTGCGGTTTCGCCGTAATCTGGCCTTCATTGTTCATAAAGCCCCAGAGTTTTCCTGCGTCCTCCACGGCCGTCATATGCTCACTGAATACAGGCACCACCGCCTTGTACACCGTGGGCACCACTTCCTGTCCCTTTCCGTCGATGAAGCCCCAGTGATTCTGGTTATCCTCCACCGCCAGAAGGCCGTCGCTGTAAGAAGGGCCGGCATCTTTGTAATGAGGCGCCACCACTTCTTTTCCTTCCCTGTCAATGACGCCCCAGCGGCCTTTGCTCCTCACCGGCGCCAGGCCATCCTCAAAATAACGGGCCTCCTGATACACCGGAGCGATTTCCTTTCCATCTATGGAAAGATAGCCGTACTTCCCGTCCGCCTTCACAATGGCCATATCATTTTGGAAATCAGAAACCTGCTCGAAGGTTTTATCGGAAATCTTCGTGCCGTCCTTCCGGTAGAAAGAAATCCGTTTATCCTTCCCCTGCACTGCCAGGGCGCCGTCCTTCCACACGGAACGGCTTTCATAGGAAACAGGAACCACCACCTGCCCTTGCCGGTTATAAAAGCCGCGAAGGCCCTTCTCCTCTACTTCCACCAGATTCTCCCGGCCCGGCTCGCTATCCGCATCATCATCCTTCACATCAGGATCCGACAGGCTGATGCCCACCTTATCATAGGAAAGGGGAATCACCTGTTGTCCACTGCCATCAACAGCGCCCCACTTTCCATTCGACTTCACCGCTGCCGCAAAAGGCAGGGCCTCTTCCTTCGGTGCGTCAGGCCCCTCATTGGCATAGGAGGAAAAAGAAAAACATAAAAACCCTGCCGCTAGGGCAGCCATTATTTTTTTATGTACCATGGAAATCACCTCACCATGAAATAGTAACGAATAGTCAATACCCATCTCTATTGTAGCACATGGAAGAAAAGTTTCCCATCGAGATGAATATCATCTTTCCCACGCCATGCAGGAAACCTGTCGCAAGCAGTTTCCCGTCGCCATGAATATCATCTTTCCCACGCCGCACAGGAAACTTGTCGCAAATAGTTTCCTGTTGCTATGAATACCATCCTCCCTGCGCCGCGCAGGAAACCTGTCGCAAGCAGTTTCCCGTCACTATGAACATCATCTTCCCCACGCCATGCAGGAAACCTGTCGCAAGCAGTTTCCCGTCACTATGAACATCATCTTCCCCACG